>Ga0131853_10000642_pt1 | contig 62879 bp, 49 predicted proteins | sample TergutLab28metaG_FD_92764 | JGI IMG/M metagenome (GOLD analysis project Ga0131853, IMG submission 92764) | Labiotermes labralis P1 segment gut microbial communities from Petit-Saut dam, French Guiana - Lab288 P1 (version 2) (version 2) | ecosystem: Host-associated > Arthropoda: Insects >...
CCAGCTGTCAATCTCATCGGACCTGAAGAAGGTTACGAAGCGGCTCCGAACCGTGAAGCAGGTCTTGAAACAATGCAAGTTATCCTACTTGCACATCCACACATTGACATCGTCTTCACACATGATGATGAAATGGCACTTGGAGCGCTCACAGCTATTCAAGACGCCGGCAGAACTGACATTCAAGTTATGACCGGATTTGGCGGCGCACTCGTTGCATTTGAAATGTATCAGCAAAATGACCCTGACCTCATTCTCAGAGGTACGGCTCTATACTCACCATGGATGGGCTTTGACGCCGTACTCCTAGCGATTGAGGCGGCTCTCGGCATTGGATCACATCCACAAGATGTCATTCAGCCATCAGTCTTCGTCACACCCGCAAACGTGAATGAGTTCTTCCACCTCGGCTTCTAATAGTAGAAATCTGAAAGATAAATAAAGAAGAACAGAAGGCTCATGAGCCTTCTGTTCTTCTTTATTTTGGAATGGCTTGACTTTATATTATCAATATGATAATATAATCGAAAAGATAATGTGCAGGAGGTTTGATCATGGAAGAGAAAATTATTGTTGGCAAAGGCGGGGAATTTCCGCTAAACGGTATGCTTACGATTCCGGAAGACGGTAGCGGGCCTTATCCGGCGGTTGTGTTTGTCCATGGATCTGGGTCGTCGGATATGGATTCCAAGGTTTACAATGTGCGGCCGTTTAAGGATTTTGCAGAGGGTTTGGCGAGGCATACTATTGCGAGTATCCGCTATGACAAGCGCACCTTTATTTATCCGAAAAGTTGGAAGCCGGACAATACGGTAAAAGAGGAGACCATTGACGATGCGATTCTGGCGACGGAGATTTTGAGAAATGATCCCAGGATTGATCCGAAACGGATTTTCATTGCCGGACTTAGTATGGGTGGGATGTTAGCGCCGCGCATTGATGAAGAGGGCGGCAATTATGCGGGTCTGATTATTTTAGCGGGTACACCGCGCCGCTTGGAAGTGGTTCTGAAGTCGCAAATTGCGGAGCAAATGGAAGGCTCGAATGCGTTCATCAAGTGGATTATGAAAAAGCAGGCACAAAAGATGTATCCGGTGTTTGATCGTCTCTATGAGATGAGCGATGAAGAGGCGCGGACGACACCTGCGTTAGGTAAGCATATCATGGCGATTTACTTGAAAGATATGGGTGAAAAACAGGTGAGTGAATATTTAGCGGACTGTACGAAGCCTGTTTTAGTTATGCAGGGTGACGGGGATTTCCATGTTTCGGTGGAAGAAGATTTTAACGAGTATAAGCGCATTTTGCAAGATCATCCGAATGCGGCGTTTCAGCTCTATCCGGGGTTAAACCATGTGTTTATGCCTGTGGTCACCGGGGATATCAAGAAGGTAAAGCAAGAATACTCGAAACCCCAGCATGTGGCGGGGTATGTGATAGACGACATCGCGGAGTGGATTCATCAGTATGCATGATAAATTAATGGAGTGCTTGACTAATCCGATCAAGTGTAAGTTGTTTACGGATATAGAGGCAGGGCGGACAACTGCAAAGAAGTTGGCTGAAGGTAATGATCACATTCCACAGGCGACATTGTATCGTTATTTGAAGCAAATGTTAGTGGACGGACTCTTAGAAGTTGTGGAAGAGCGGCAAGTGCGCAATGTGCGAGAGAAGGTCTATGGTGTGGCTGTAGATGTAGAGACCGAGGTTCAGAAGCTGATTGCGGATAACTCAGGCATTGGATATCTGAGCTTGTTCCAGCAGTTTTGCAGTGGGCTTGTGCAGGAATTTCAAGCCTATGCGGTGCGGGATGATATTGATATCCCCCAGGATGGTTCCGGTTTTCGGGTGATGCCTTTTTATGCGACGGCGGCGGAGCAGAAAGAGTTGGCGCTTAAGATATGGGAACTGCTTAAGCCGTATCATGAGCAGGGGGCGGCTCCCGGACGGCAGATGCGGAATGTTGCGGTGGTGTTTACACCGCCTGCTGAGGTGTGAGTGTTGCTATACAGATAATTGCCTATCTTGATACTTCTGATGGGGAAGTTTCGTCAGTGCCTTGCTTTGGCTTTGACAAAGATGTGATAGAATTTTGCTATTTAACCAATACCGAAATAGGGCTTGAGATAATGGTGTTTGGAAAAGAGTAGATTCGTTAGTTGCGTCGTGCCGATATATGCGGCATGGTGCAAGAAATTTTTCATTCTCAGAGGGTGAATAATGAAAAAGATTGTTCTCGGCGGCATGATGATGTTAACTAGTATTGTTAGTATTTCTATTTTTATATCCGTTACATTAGGGAGAGCTACTATATTGGGGCGCGTACCATTTATGTGGTTCATAAGGTATCACAGTCTCGAAACGCCTTTCTATATTTTAATCATAATTGCTGTCCTTGGTCTCGCTTTGAGCCTTTGGGGCTTGTTTGAGAGAAACAAGAACAGGTGACGCACAATATAAGCCATAGACGCAATTTGCAAGAGAGATGTTAGCTCAGATTTGGGCTAAGGTCTCTCTTGTAGTGATTGGGGTGTAACAAGTAGGAATTCACGCTTTGTTCAACCTTTGACTAGTCGAGAGAAGTATACTATAATAGATAAGATGTCATATTTCGCCGGAGGTAAAGGCTATGGCAAGTAGAGTACTGGTCATTGAAGATGATGGAAACATTGCAGAACTGTTGCGTCTCTATCTGGAAAAAGAGGGCTTCCTCGTACAGATCGCCAAGGATGGGGGATCGGGGGTAGAGGCGAATTTGTCCTTTAAGCCGAATCTGATTATCCTAGATATCATGCTCCCTGTGCTGGATGGCTGGGGTGTTTGCCGTGCCATTCGGCAGACCTCTAAGGTGCCGATTATCATGCTGACGGCAAAGGGAGAGACCTTTGATAAAGTCACAGGTCTGGAGCTTGGGGCGGATGATTATATTGTCAAGCCCTTTGAGCCGAAAGAGCTCATCGCGCGGATTCATGCGGTTTTGCGCCGATATGGGGAAGAGGAGGCGGAAGTCTCCGAAGAGAAACGGCTTGTATTCCCTAAGCTTACCATTAATCTGGACTCTTATGAGCTCCTGGTAGACGGGCAGAAGATTGACACGCCGCCTAAGGAGCTGGAGCTTCTGTATCATCTGGCGGCTTCTCCCAACCGGGTCTATACCCGCAATCAGCTTCTGGATGAGGTTTGGGGCTTTGACTATTTTGGCGACAGCCGAACGGTTGACGTGCATATCAAGCGCCTGAGAGAGAAGTTAGAGGGCGTGAGTGAGCAATGGAACCTCAAAACTGTTTGGGGTGTGGGATATAAATTTGAGCTGTTAGGGCAAGTGAATGAATAGTGTTTATTTGAAAAACTGTCTGCTTCTGGCCGGGATGGTATTGCTTTGCTTTTTGGTGTTCTTCACCTTTTTTGCTGTAATTATCCGGAATCAGACCATCAGTGACAAACAGGCGGGTCTTGCGGCTAATGTGGAGTCAGTTTCGGATATGTATGACTCTTTCGTGGATTTCAATCCCAACCGGCCTGAATATCATGAGATTGTGAATACCTTGGTCTCAATTGTAACTTTGCCGCATAATCGTATGGTGGTTGCAAATTCCCAGGGGATTATTGTCGCCTGTTCAGAGTATCCCTATCCTTGCGCCCATATTGGGCAGATGATGTTGTCGGAAGACATGCGAGAGGCTTTGGCTGAACATGGCTCTCTGTCGGCTCTTACAGCCATCACAGAGCCCATTGAGGGGATGAGTTACATCCATGCAAAGGTGATCATCTCTTCCCTTGACGGTTCTCATGGGGGTTATGTACTTGCGGCCTCCAGCGCGGATATTGTGATGGAGGCGTGGGGGGCGATGCTCTCGATGTTCTTGCTTGTTGCGGCATCGGTGCTTGTTGCGGCGATTGTGTTGGCGATGGTTGTTGCAAGGCATCAGTCGGCGCCGCTGAAGCAGATGTCAAATGCGGTTACCCGTTTTGCACAGGGAGATTATTCGGCAAGGGTAACAGAATCTGGGCGTGTGGATGAAATTGGAGAATTGGAAACGGCATTTAACGCCATGGCAGACGCCATTGAGCAGTCGGAAGACATGCGCCGTGAGTTTGTTGGGAATGTATCTCATGAGCTGAAGACGCCTATGACCAGCATTACAGGCTTTGCAGAGGGGATGCTAGACGGTACCATCCCGCAAGAAAAGCAGGGGGAGTATTTGCAGATTGTCGCCTCTGAAACGAAGCGTCTGTCCCGCCTAGTGCGGCGGATGTTGGAGGTTTCGCGTTTGCAGTCCATGGATATCAGAGAGCTTAACAAGCAGACCTTTGATATTACAGAGCTCGTCAGGCAGTGTCTCTTAGGACTTGAAGGGAAGATCAACGAGAAGCGTTTGGATGTACAGCTAGATATCCCAGATGATCCTGTTATGGTGCTGGGAGATCAAGATGCGATTATGCAGGTAACGTATAATCTGCTGGATAACGCGGCGAAGTTTGCGGATTCGGAGACCATGATTGAGGTTACACTGAAGATCAAGGGAACGAAGGTGTATGTCACAGTGAAGAATGAGGGCGACACCATTTCGCCAGAGGAACTGACGCTTATTTGGGGGCGTTTTCATAAGAGTGATAAGTCCCGTAGCAGTGATAAGGACGGTGTGGGACTGGGGCTTTATATCGTGAAGACGATTATGAATGCCCACCAGGAAGAAGTATATGGACGCAGTGAAAACGGTGTGACGGAGTTCTTATTTACGCTCACCCTGGCGCCGAAAAAGAAGAAATAGACAAGGGAGTCGTGGCGATATGCATGAGCATGAGAGAGAACAAATGAATCAGGAACCGATAGAAGAGGCAACAGTTCCGCCGCTGATACCTGATCCGGCGGAAGAGACAGGCGCTTCGCCAACCATGCCTGATCCAGTGGAAGAGGCGGTCGTTCCGCCTCCGGCGTTTGTTCCAACAAAGGTGACTCGGCCGAAGAGACAGCGGAAAAAAGTGTCTCTGGGATTCAAGCTTGTTATGGCGACGGGGTTTGCGGTTTTGCTGATTATGGCGGTGTCGGCTCTTGCCTATCTCTTTACCGCTTACGATGTGCGCCTTTCCTCAGATAATGTGGGGCTTCACATCTGGCTGACTCCAAGAGAGCAGGAAGAGCGGCGGATTGAAGAAGCGCCGGGTACTGTTCCGATTATTCCGCCTAGAGAAGGAGAGAGAGAGTCGGATGAGGCAAACCTGCCGGTGCCGACCCCGTCTGTTACCTTGGGGAGTGGATTTACCCTAGAGCTCTTACCGCGTCCAGAGGCGGAGGAAGGGGGTTCAAGCCCAAGGCTCAGTTTTCAGGAGATCTATCAGAAATGCAGTATTTCCGTGGTGCTCATTGAGGTAGAGCTGGATCGGCGTTTTGGCTCAGGCGGTATGGGATCGGGTACCGGGATTGTGCTGACGGAGGACGGACTCATCGTGACCAGTGCCCATGTAATTGAAGACGCGCGGCAGATTTCCGTGGTACTCTATGACGGGACACGGCATATTGCGGCACTTGTAGGGATGGATGAGAATACAGACATCGCGGTTTTGCAAATTGATGCGACAGATTTAACTCCTGCGGTATTTGGAGACTCGGATGAGCTTCAAATTGGGGAAGAAGTCGCGGTAATTGGGAATCCACTGGGACAGCATAATTCCATGTCCAATGGGATCATTTCCGCCTTGAATCGAGACATCAGCTATGGCGGTATGACCATGCGGATGATACAGACGAATGCCGCCATTAACCAAGGAAACTCCGGCGGACCCTTGATTAATTTATATGGGCAAGTGGTTGGGATCACCAACATGAAGTTTATTGGTCAAGCGGTTGAGGGGATGGGTTTTGCGATCCCTACGACTACACTTGCGCCTGTCGTGGATGAACTGATTGCACATGGCCGCATTGTGGGTCGGGCGAGCATTGGGATTGTGGTACAGACTGTAGATAACTGGGTGGCTCTCACAGAGGGGATTGAACCCGGCGTATATGTGGAGCGGGTACTAGAAGAGACTGACGCCTTCCAGCGGGGATTGCAAGCGGGGGATCGGATTGTGTATGCAAACGATGCACGTGTTTTGACAGCTCTCGATCTGCGGGCGGAAATCCAGCGGTTTCGTGCGGGGGATCTGATCCAGCTCACCATCGAGCGGGATGGTCGGGAGATGGTGCTTGAAATTCGGCTGATGGACGCGGATCTATTAGAGTTCTAGGAGGAGCGGGACATGACACTGGAAGAAGCCATTTTAGAGCGCCGATCTAGACGCCGGTATCTGGGGACACCTCTTGCGGGGACTGTGGTCTCCAAATTGCAGGAGCAAATTGACACCTATAATAAGCCGGGTTCCTTCCACATGGCGCTTGTAACGGGGGATGGAAAGGGCTTTAATGGGTTTTTGAAGAGCTATGGAATGCTCTCTGGTGTGAATGATTATATTGGGCTGATTGCAGATGAAAGAGATGAGACTGGGGTGGAGAAGCTTGGGTATTATGGCGAGCTTATCATGCTTCACGCGGTGACCTTGGGTCTTGGTACCTGCTGGGTTGGCGGCTCTTTCCGGAAGGCGGATATGCCCTTCGTACTTGGGGAGACAGAAGAGCTTGTCTGTACGATCACGATTGGCAATGTAGATGCGGAAAGCAGTTTCCGAGAGCGGCTGATGCATAAAATCATACACCGGAAGACAAAGCAGATTACAGATATGTACGAGGCAGATGGAGTTGTTCCGGCGTGGTTTATCCAGGGGATGGAAGCGGTACAGCGGGCGCCGTCGGCGATGAATAAACAGCCGGTGAAGTTTACATATCGAGATGAGACGGTGACGGCATCTGTAGAAAAGCTTCGAGATGGCTTGTATGGCAGAATGACGGTACTGGACTTGGGGATTGCGAAATTGCACTTCGAACTCGGCGCCGGCGGCGGGACATGGGGTTTTGGAGATGGTAGCATCTTTCAACATAGATCATAGGAGGCGATGGGAATGGCTGAATTAACTTCTTTGCGGAATATTGGGAAAGAACTGGACAAAAAGCTAAAGGCTGTGGATATTTCGACTGCGGAGGCACTCAAGGAAGCCGGCAGTGAAGAGGCTTTTATCCGGCTGAAGTTGCGTGATCCCCAGGTGTGTTTGGTTCATCTAATGGCGCTTGAGGGTGCGGTGTCTGATCGGGAGTATAATCAATTGGAAGAGGATGTAAAGCGGAGGCTAAAAGGGATCAGCGACCGGTTTAAGTAGGTTTGGGCTACTGTTTGAATAGGTGGAATTATTTATGAATATTATTTTTTTAGATGTTGACGGAGTACTTAATTCTTTTGGAAATGTTGAATATATCGGGAAAATTCCTCTTGAGAAAGAATGTTTCGTCAGACTGTCTAAGATAGTTAAAGATACAAATGCTCGTATTGTATTACATTCGGGATGGCGGTTTTGGTTTAATAATGATATGCACCCCAAAACGCCCGAAGCTGAAGAATTTACTGAGTTATTATCAAAACATGAAATGAAATTGTATGATAAAACACCGGATTTCTGTACTGATGAAATTAAAAAAAGCAAAAGATTTGGATTGGTTAAAGCAAAAGAAATCTTAGCTTGGCTGGATGCACATAATGATGTTAAGAATTATGTTGTTTTAGAAGATTTAGATTTAAATAACAATGAAATAAATATGAATCAAATTACTACGGATGGTTCTAAAGGATTATCGGACAATGATGTTGAACAAGCGATTAAAATGTTAAATCGAAATTAATAATAAACGTATCTAAGTAAGCATTCGGCACGCGATGTTATATCAAGCTGAAGGAGAAAAGTCTGGCCTGATTTTTGGCTAGACTTTTCTCTTTTGAAAAAGTGTGGGCATTTTTCGGAAATTTCTGCTATAATAGATGCTATTACTAGCACGCACAGAGGAGAGACGAAAACGATGATCTCACGTGGGACAGAAATCAAAATTTTCACCGGGAATGCGCATAAACAGTTGGCAGAGGATATTTGCAGAAATCTTGGTACAAGGCTTGGAGATGGATCGGTTGATCATTTTTCTGATGGGGAAGTGACAGTGTCTTTGTACGAGACTGTCCGCGGTACGGATGTATTTTTGGTACAGCCCACCTCGGCTCCGGTTAACGAGCATTTAATGGAACTGCTCATCATGATCGACGCCTGTAAACGCGCCTCTGCCGGGCGGATTACAGCAGTGATCCCCTATTTTGGTTATGCGCGGCAAGACCGAAAAGCAAAGCCCAGAGATCCGATTTCGGCGAAGCTTGTGGCGAATCTGATCACACAAGCGGGGGCTGACCGTGTATTGACCATGGACTTGCACGCGTCTCAGATCCAGGGCTTTTTTGACATTCCTGTGGATAATCTCATGGGAGGGCCTCTGTTTACGGATTACATCAGCCGTAAGTTTGCGGCGGACGGATTAGACGATGTGATGGCGGTATCACCTGACGTAGGCAGTGTGGCACGGACACGTGCCTTTGCCCACCGCCTGGGTGTGGGGCTTGCCATTGTAGACAAGCGCCGCCAGCGGGCAAATGAGAGTGAAGTGATGAACATCATTGGGGATGTAAAAGGGAAACATGTTATCCTCTTTGACGATATGATTGACACTGCGGGAAGCCTTGTTGGGGCGGCGAAGGCTTTGATTGAGATCGGTGGGGCAAAGGACATTTACGCCTGTGCCAGCCATGGGATTCTATCCGGTAAAGCTCTTGAGCGGATTGAGAAGAGTCCGATTAAAGAGGTTGTACTCCTTGACTCGATTCCCTATCCGGAAGAGAAGCCGGCTTGTGACAAGATCAAATACATCTCTGTGGCACCTCTTTTTGCAGAGGCGATTGATCGTGTGCATGAGGAAGTATCGATTTCTACACTTTTCCGCTAGGGGCTGATTGTGATGTTTTTCAGACCGAAAAATGGCCCCCAATGGATCGTGGCCTTTTTGGGGAATCCTGGAGCGGAATATAAAGACACGCGGCATAATGTGGGCTTTTGGACAGCGAAAGAGCTTGCGCTGAGGCTTGGGGTTTCCATCAAGCGGATGAAATATGGTGCGTATACTGAGGTCTGCAATCTTGCGGGGACTCGGGTCATGCTCCTGATGCCCCAGACCTATATGAATCGTTCGGGGGACGCGGTGTATCAGGCGGCGAAGACTTATAAAATTCCGCCGGAGCGTGTGCTTGTGGTGGTAGACGACGTGGCGCTCCAGCCCGGAACGCTTCGGATCCGCCGGAAGGGTTCTTCGGGGGGGCAAAATGGACTGAAGAGCATTATCATGCGTTTGCAGAGCGAGGATTTCCCACGGATTAAGATCGGTGTTGGGATGCCGCCCCATGTGGAGTATGAGCTGGCTGATTGGGTTTTAGGAAAGCCCCGCGGCGCGGAACTCACGGCCATCCAAGAGGCGGTAGAACAGGCGGCTACGGCGGTGGAACTGATTGTATCAGATTCGGTAGAAGCGGCGATGAATCGGTTTAATTAAGCGGGTAGCGTGGATGTTTCATCGTGTAGGGGCGACCGCCCCGGTCGCCCGTGCCTTTGCTGAAAGCGCTCCATGATATTGCGGGTGATCGAGGCGATCGCCCCTACAAGCGCTGATATATTTGTCTAGTCACAAGCAAACCCGGCAATGATTATACTATTCTTAGAGTTCCTAAGAAGGAGACCACAAAATGGCAAAATTTTCAATTGCAGACTATATGCAGGCGGGGAAACGCGTGCATTTTATTGGAATCGGCGGTGTATCCATGGCACCCTTGGCGGAGGCGCTTTTGGGTACAGGGGTGATACTCACCGGGTCTGATATGATGGAAAGTCCGGTGACAGAGCGGCTTGCTACGATGGGGATTTTGATTTCCATCGGTCATAAGGCGGAGAATCTGGGTGATGCGGAGTGCATCGTGCGGACAGCCGCCGCCAGAGAGGATAACCCAGAGGTTATGGAAGCACGAGAGCGGGGGATTCCTATTTTTGAGCGGGCAGAGGCTTGGGGGCATATTATGCACCAGTATCAAAATGCTATCTGTATCGCGGGTACCCATGGGAAGACCACAACCACCTCGATGATGACTCATATACTGCTTGCGGCGGGGACGGATCCCACGGTAATGATCGGCGGAACGCTTCCGAAACTGCAAGCGGGGCACCGTGTGGGTTTGGGAGAGACGATTGTGCTTGAAAGCTGTGAGTATTATAACTCCTTCCACAACTTTTTCCCCACCATTGCGGTGATTTTAAACGTGGAAGAGGATCATCTGGATTATTTCAAAGACCTGGCTGGGATTCAGGATTCCTTCCGCACCTTTGCAAATCTTGTGCCGGAGAATGGCGCTATTGTTGCAAACGGAGACGACCAAAACACGATGGATGCGCTCCATCCTCTGGGGCGTCCGGTTCTGACTTTCGGGATGGGCGAAGCAAACCGGGTGCGGGCAGTCAATATTACCCGGCAGGAGACGCATACCTCATTTGAGGTGCTCTATGATGGTGCGCCTTATGCAGAAATCCACCTGCAAGTGCCGGGGGATCATAATGTGATGAATGCCCTAGCGGCGATTGCGGCGGCGATCTTTTTGCAGTTACCGCCTGAAGCTTCCAGTCTTGGCCTATCTGATTTCCTCGGTGCGGGGCGGCGGTTTGAGCAGAAGGGTGAGCGGAATGGGGCGAAAGTATATGACGACTATGCCCATCATCCCAGTGAGCTGAAAGCACTTTTGGATGCGGTGTCCCATTTGGGATATGAGCGTGTGATTGTGGCATTCCAGCCCCACACCTATACGCGGACAAAAGCACTGTTTTCCGATTTTGTCCGTGAGCTAAAACGTCCTGACATGGTTTTGATCGCTGAGATTTTTGCCGCTCGGGAGCAGAATACAGTAGGCATTACCGCCGCTGATTTGGCAAGAGAGATCCCGGGATCCCGGCATTTTACCACACTGGCTGAGATGACAGAGGCTTTGCGTGAAATCGCACAGCCGGGAGATTTAATCCTCACAGTTGGTGCGGGGGACATTTTTAAAGTTGGTGAGGCTTTAGTCGAGTAGGAGGATTAGGCGATGTCAAAAGAGGCAGTACTCCGACTTTTGACCGGTACTTCAGATTACCTCTCTGGTGAGGCCATGAGTGAAACGCTCGGGGTCTCACGGGCGGCGGTTTGGAAGGGTATTTCCGCTCTTAGAGAGCAAGGATATGAAATTGAGGCGAGGACAAAGCGAGGATATCGTTTGCTTTCGTCTCCTGACACCCCAAACGCATCAGCGGTTGGGGCCTTTCTTCAGACAGAGGGCTTTTGCCCTGAGGTCATCTACTTAGACGAAGTGGATTCCACCAATTCCTATCTCAAACAGCTGGCGGCTCAGGGCGCGCCCCATGGGACAGTGGTGATTGCAGATGCCCAGTCCGGCGGACGGGGACGGATGGGACGCTCGTTTGTATCGGAAGCGGGGCGGGGGCTTTTTCTCAGTCTACTCCTGCGTCCAGAAGGAGAAGCTCTGCAGAATGTGACGACTTTGACCTCCTTTGCCGCGGTCTGTGTGTGTGAGGCGATAGAAGCGGTGACCGGTGTGGAGCCGTCTATCAAGTGGGTGAATGATATTTTGGTGGATGACCGTAAACTTTGCGGGATTCTCCTTGAGATGAGCATGGTGGCGGAGCTTGGACAGGTTGATTATGTGGTCGTGGGTATTGGGATCAACGTGCATTATCAGGGGCTAGATTTCCCGGCGGAGCTCAGAGATCGGGTGACGAGTCTTGCGATGTTGACGGAGAAGCCGGTGAGCCGCGCAAAATTGGCGGCGGAGCTGATTGATCGTTTGGCTCGGATGTATGATTCTCTGGCTGACCCAAGTGACTACGTGGCGCGGTATCGAGGGCGTTCTGCCACTGTGGGGCGGGAGATTTTGGTTTTACGCGGAGAGGAAAGCTGTCCCGCCTTTGCGGAGGGGATAGCGGAGGACTGCGGTCTCCAAATCCGTTACCCGAATGGGGGGCGGGAGGTGCTGTATTACGGGGAGACTTCGATCCGTGGGACGGATGGGTATGTGTGATTTGCTCGGGGTAAGCTAGAGGATTAAAATACTGTAAGAGCAAAACACCCGCCTCTACCCACCCTCTTTATAAAAGAGGGTAGGGGATATGGTAGTGTCCCCACGTTCTTGCCCTCTTTCGTAAAGAGGGTGCCGCCCGCAGGCGGCGGGTGTTTTCTGTATACGTAACTAATTTATAACAGACATGGCAAAAATGAGTACGTGAAGGAAGGAAAAAGGGCTGTGCTTATTTGGCAATGAGAAATCGCAATCAAGTAAACCACACCGAATAAACATAGTGAGATGTTAGACATACAGTAAAAGCCCTCCGAAGCAACTGCTTCGGAGGGCTTTGCGTATACTCTATACTTTACTTTTCTTTCGCCGCGGCGGCTTCTGCGATTACTTTCTCCTGTACATTGCCAGGAGCCTCTTCATAGCGGGCGAACTCTACGGTGAATGTGCCGCGACCGCCGGTCATGGAGCGGAGGTCGATGGCGTAGCTGGAGAGTTCGGACATGGGGACTTCCGCTTCGACGATTTGGTTGCCGTGGGCGGCTGGGGTCATACCCATGATGCGTCCGCGGCGTTTGTTTAGGTCGCCAATGACGTCGCCCATGAAGCTGTCCGGGACTGTGACTTCCAGGCTACCGATTGGCTCAAGGAGTACAGGCGCGGCCTGTGGGAGACCGGCCTTATAGGCGAGGGCGGCGGCCATTTTGAAGGCCATTTCGTTGGAGTCTACATCGTGGTAGGAGCCGAAGACCAAAGTGGCCTTTAGGAACACCACAGGGTAACCGGCGAGGACACCCTCCACACAGCTGTCTCTCAGGCCTTTTTCGACTGCGGGGAAGAAGTTTCTTGGAACACATCCGCCGACGATGGTCTCCGCGAAGGTCATTTCTTCGGTATCGCCTGGTTCGAACTCGACCCAAACATCGCCGAATTGACCGGCGCCGCCGGATTGCTTTTTGTGGCGGCCTTGGACTTTGACTTTCTTGCGGACAGTTTCTCTATAAGGCACTTTTGCCGGGGAAAGTACGACTTCTACACCGAACTTGTTTTTGAGTTTGGAACAGAGTACATCCAGATGTACATCGCCGGCGCCGGAGACGACCATTTGCTTTGTCTCGGCGTTGTTGACGAGAGAGAAAGAGGGATCTTCTTCGCTCAGACGTGTAAGACCGGAGGCGATTTTGTCTTCCTGCCCTTTTGTTTTTGGGAAAATTGCTTGAGAATAACAAGGTTTCGGGAAGTCGATGCCTTTTGCGACTGTGATTTGTTTTGCGTCACAGAGGCTATCGCCTGTTTTTGTGTCGGCGAGTTTGTTGACAGCGCCAAGATCACCGCAACCGATTTCTTTGACCTCTTCGTTCTTCTTACCCTGCATGACGTAGAGGCGGGCGATTTTTTCTGTTTCGCCTGTGCGGGCGTTTACAAGGGTTGTATCCGCTGTTACTTTGCCGCGGAGGACCTTGAAGTAGGAAAACTTACCATATTGGTCAGAGACGGTTTTATAGACCAAGGCGCAGGTTTTGCCCTCTGGATCATATGTCAGATCTACTTCTTCACCATTTTCAAGTGCTTTTGGTGTGCCGACTTCATCCGGTCCCGGCATGAGGTCACCAATGGCGCGGAGGAGGCTCTTGACGCCTAGGCCGCTGATGGCACTGCCTGTGAAGACAGGGAAGAGGGTAAGCTCGCGCATCCCTTTGCGGAGGCCTTCTATGCGCTCTGCTTCGGTGAATGCTTCGCCTGCGAAAAATTTCTCCATGAACTCTTCAGAAGTCTCCGCAACGCTCTCATTTACGGCGTCGTAGAGTTCTTGGAGTTCGTCTGCCATTTCTGCAGGAGGCTCACACTCGGTGAAGCTACCTTTTCCGTCCATTTTGAAAGCTTCTCTGGTGATGAGGTCTACGATGCCGATGCATCTGCTGTCTGCGTCGAAAATGGGGGCGATCATGGGACAGACACTGGTGCCGTAACGCTCACGGAGGTCAGTGAAGACACGCTTGTATCTGGCGTTTTCTTCGTCTACTTTTGAGATGAAGAACATCCGAGGCATTTTGCGCTCGTCTAGATACTGCCAAGCACGCTCGCCGCCGACGTTTAGACCGTCTTTCGCGGTACAGACGATGACACCCGCGTCTGCGACGCGAAGCGCTGAGTATACCTCGCCCACGAAGTCAAAGTAACCTGGGGTATCGAGGATGTTGATTTTGAGATCCTTGTACTTTGCGTACATGGTGCTTCCGGAAATGGAAATTTGACGTCGTATCTCCTCCGGATCAAAATCTGAAACGGTGTTCCCGTCTACTATTTTACCATGCCGATCAGTCATGCCGGTGGTGAAGAGAATACTCTCCGCCAAAGATGTTTTGCCTGAGCCGCCGTGGCCGAGCAGGCAGATGTTACGGATATCCTTTGTTGCGTAAGCCATAAGTACAAATCCACTCCTTCTGCTGTGATGTAGTTCACGTATTGTCTAGTATACATGAAGAGGCGGAAGATTACAACTACATTTTGAGCAATGTGGACAAATATATTCTAGCGATTCTGTGCAATTTTGGAAGGTGTTTTTTGGATTAATTTACTAAAGTTTCGAGATGTTCCCTGGATATGTGCTCTGTAAGCGGGAAATGGGCAATTGTTTTTGTTTTGCTGATGTGCTAAAATGGAAAAACTTAGCCTTATGTGTATTTGTTGGGAGAGTTTGGGATGCCAAAGAAAATTATGTTGTGGTCACTTCTTGTCATTACGGCGCTGGCGGTTTTCGGACATATTACCCAGGCCATGATGGCGCAAGATGGACGAATAGAGGGAACAGAACAGATAGAGCAGACAGAGGAAAGCGAGCAAATCGAAGAGGAAGAGATTTTACCTTTTCCTGTTTTGCATATTACATCGGAACTTGATCCCTTCATACAATACCGACGGTTTTGGCATGATGGGACACTCAGCTTAAGCGGTTCCAATGTGGAATATGGAGATTTTACAGATGTTGCGGTTGGGCTTAGAGGGCGAGGGAACTCCACTTGGTGGGATGGGGAAGATAAACGCCCCTTGCGTATCCGCTTTGAGGAGGCACAGAGCCTCCTAGGCTCCGAATATGAGGCGGCAGACTGGATTCTTTTGGCGGATCACTTTGACCGGTCTCTGATGCGAAATTACGCCGCGCTTACCTTTGCGGAGAGTTTGGGCAGTATGCCCTTTACACCGCGGCCTCATCATGTACAGCTCTATGTCAATGGGGAATACATGGGTGTATACCTCCTCACAGATGAGCGGGATGTACAGCCGGGGCGTTTGGAGATTGCTTGGGATCCGGATCCTGCGCTGAGCGGGTTTATGATAGAGCTGGATGCCCGGGCACCTCAGAGCGGGGAATATGATGATACCTTTGTGACTGTTCATGGGATGCACTATGATATCCGCTATCCCAGCCGTAACTCTCGGCGGACACAGGAACATGTGGATTATGTGCGGGGATATTTGGAAACTGTGAGCCAAACGATCCGGAGCGGGAACTTTGGGCAGGCTATGACGCTGATTGACCTGGATACCTTTGTTGATTTCTATCTGGTGCAGGAGCTGTTTAAAAACGCCGATGTCCACTCTTTGAGTGTGTTTATGTACATCACAGGAGAGGGGGCGGAGCGGCGGCTCTATATGGGACCGGTTTGGGATTTTGACATTGCCGCCGGGAATAAAAGAGACATGCCGCTGGGATCAAATCCCTATTACATCTTCGCGGCAGTTGTGAATTATTGGTATCGGCATCTCATGCAGATGCCTGAGTTTAGAGAAGCTGTGACAGAACGCTGGAATGAGATTCGGGATGAGCAAGTTGTTCAGATGATTGCGGACATACGCGCAAGGGCGGAACGGTATCATAGCGAGTTTATTCGGAATTTTGGGCGGCATCGAGTCATGGGTGTTCGGGGCTTTGGTTCACCAGCGGAGATTTTAGCGATTCTCACCTTTTCGGGGCAGGTTGAGCATTTGGCTCAATGGTTTGAGGCGCGCTCAGTATGGCTGGATGACTATTTTAACGACAGACTTCCGGGGCATGATCCCATGTGGCGCTTGGTGGAGTATTATGCCTTAGAGCGTCCGCGTCAAGTTCGGATTTATGATGAGGATGACGCGTATCGAATGGCGGGAGTGCATCTGATTTCCCTACATAACCGGACAATGGTATCCATTTTGGAAGCGGCTTATCTTTTCGACCTGTCTGTCCACTTCGACGTGATGACGCGGACATATACCCTCTCAAGAGGAGAGATGGAGATTTCCTACCGCCGAGGGACTGACTTCCTCACAGTAGACGGAGAGCGGTTCGATCTTCCGGCACCGGGGATTTTAGAGATTTTAGATCTGGTGTACATACCCCTATATCGTATGGTGGAGTTTTTAGGTTATCAGGCCGCCTGGGCAGTGGGAGAGGGTACGCTGGTTATTCGCCCGGCTGAGGATTACGAAATCTATGGTATTTAGATTTTGAGGCATGTTTGCCCTTCTTTTGGTATAAGTATGTACAAACTACTTATGCCAGAAGGAGGGCTTTTTTGTGTCGAGGGGGAGAGAAAAGAAAACGGTGGCGGCACCCATGGAGCTTGCTACAAATGCGGCAATTGGGAGTATGATTGCCTTGGGGTTATCTCTTGGGCTTTTGCTACTCGCGTCGGGACTTGTGGTCTCCGGGCGATTGCCGGAGGGGTTAATGCGGGGGAGTGTGGTGATTGTGCTCTTCCTAGCGTCCATGATCGGCGCCTTTGTTGCCATTGTACGTAATCGCGGAAGGGCTTTAGTAGTGGGGCTCTCTGAGGGGGCGATTTTGTATGGATTTACCCTTGTGTTCGGCGCATTCTCTCGCGGAACGGCCTTGTTTGGGGAGCTGAGTGTGTTTCTTCTCCTGGCGGCTATCTTGGGCGGGGTGTTTGCGGGACTTTTGTGTAAGCGGCCTAGGAAGCGGAAGGTTTGAGGGTGATTGGATATGAAAAAGGAAGCGTTAGTCCCTGAAATGGGCTAGCGCTTCCTTTTTTAGCTATGATACACCTTATGGCAGAAGAGCCAGATGAATATACCTTGCTCCAACCATTACAACATTCCAAATACTGTGCATTGCCATTGGGTATAGAATGCTTTTGCTTTTTTTGTATGCAATACCATACCAAAGCCCTAATACCATGGAGAGTGTTAACTGAACCCAACTTGCGCTAAGGGAAAAGGGATTGAGTGTCCAGCGAACATGGGCTAAAGTGAAAAGCAAGGCCGCAATGATGTTTTCAAGTGAAATGTCTAACTCTTTTATTCTGATTACTTTGCCTGCTCGGAAGCTGTATGCTAAGAGCATGATCGGCAACGCCCGAAAGAGAATTTCCTCAGATGGGCCGGTAAGCAATAACATAAATCCTAATTGACCTGCTATATTAGTAAAATTGAGGGGATGATCAGGCATGCTGACATTACCTAGTATCTGGGCTCCCAAATGCCAAATTATTGCAAATACGAGTGCCGCCTTTGTAATGTCTGCGACAAATCCTATGCCTGCTTTTTTATCCCCGAGGCCGAACCCAAAATCAAGTTTTAAGACCTTTGCTAGAATTACAATGGCGATTACCGCGCACAACATCTGTACGACATGATGAACGGAAGCCCAAGCGAAAAGACCATATTCATCTATTCTGTTATATGTAAATCTATTGGCAATAAAACGCCCCAACCCACTTGCTGATTGCTGGAAAAGCAATAGGAGCAGAACGATTGCAATATAAAAAATACCATTTCGTTTTTTGTTCTTCATAGTTCAATTCTCCATTTTGTAAGATATAAAGGTCAGTATAACAGGAAGAGAAAAAAAGAAGTAGTGACAAATGTCACTACTTTGCAAAGTATCAATATTGTTTACTCCTCTTCCTTTACCCGCTTTTCCGCTTGCAAGACACTGGCAGTTTTGACGATACCCCGGCCATACTTCTGTTGGAGTTTCAGCATGGAATCCCCTAACTTATCTTGCCGTTCTGCCTTTTCCGCGTCGAAGAGGGATAGCTGGAGGGTGGGCGTTTTTGTTAAACCGCCCAGAGAGATACCGATGAGGCGGATGGGGCGTTTTTCAATGTGGTCTAGGAGATCGGCGGCGGTTTCATAGATGTCAGACACTTTGTCTGTGGCATCTCCGGTTTTGGAACGGGTGATCTGCTTCATGTCGGCGTAGGTCACCTTTAGGGTGATGGTGTGGGCATAGAGACCCCGGGTTCGGATGTCGAAGCTTAGTTTTTGTGCGTCTAAAAGCAAGACATCTTTCAGGTAGGCAAAGTCTGTGGTGTCGGATTGGAAGGTTTGTTCGCATCCGATGGATTTTGCTTCCGCATCTACAACCACGCGGCGGGGGTCTATACCCTTTGCCAAGTCTAGGATCTGTTGGCCTTGGTTTTTGCCCAGGGCGGCGATTACAGCACTGGGGTTTTCGTAGATGTGGCGCACGGTGGTAATGCCGATGTACTGTAGTTTTTCAGCAGTCTTTGCACCGACGCCATAAATGATCCGGACACCCCGATCTATAATGAGGTCTTTCAAAACCTCCGGGGTTAAGATCTCGAAATATCCGTCTGGTTTCCGCTCTTCGCTGGCTAATTTGGCGGACATGATGGAATAGCCCACGCCCACAGAGCAGGTGAGGCCGGTTTCCTCTTTTGTCCGGCGTTTGATCTCGTGGGCGACAGCTTCAGCGCCGCCGAATAGGTGGGCGGATCCTGTCACGTCTAAGAAACCTTCGTCCAAGGAGAGATACTCACAAATATCTGTATAGGTGACCCAGATTTTGTGAACTTGGTCAGAGGCTTCTTTGTATTTATACATATTGGGGTGCATGTAAATACCATGGGGGCAACGGCGATAGGCTTCTTTGATGCTCATGGCAGAGCGGACGCCGAAGACCCTGGCTTCATAACTGCATGTTGCAACCACACCCCGCTCACTTGGAAGGGCGCCGATGATGAGGGGCTTGCCAGCTAAGTCGGGATTATCTCGGACTTCTACTGCGGCGTAAAAGGCATCCATGTCAACATGGACGATTCGGGTTGGATTTTTGGTATGTTCCATAGGCGATTTCTAAGGGAGGCCGCGCTCGAAGAGGCGGTAGTGTACCCATTGGCGATAGAGTGTGGCCTTGTCCAGGGCTTCACCCTCCAGATCGAAGACGAAGGTGCCGTGTTGATCCCGATAACCGTACCAGACAATGGCCGGGACGTAGGGGCGCATGGTGGTGAGGAAATTGTAAAAGGGACAGAGCTCCGCAAATCCCAGGAGTTCGAAGAGCATAGCCGGGAGGTGGAAGGCGGAGTATGGCATGTCTGGATCTAGGTTTGCCTGGGTTAGATTTCTTAAGATATCCGTCTGTTCGAATGCCGCATCGTTTGCCCAGATGAGGTAGGGGACTTGATAGAGATTCAGGAGTTCCTCCCACTCACCGCCCCGCCGTCCTAGACCTAGGGTGGGGAAGAGGGTGGGGGAAAGGGAGGGCATGTGATCGGAGTAGTAGACAAGGACAAAGGGCTCGTCTGAATTGCGCATGAACTCCACCAGGCGCATAAGCTCTTGATCGGCGTCTATCATGCCTGTGAAGTAGTTTGCCATAATGTCCCGTTCTTCTTCTGTCAGGTCTAGGTCTGTATGGAAGTTCTGTGGATGGGGGCCGTCATAGAATTTGTTGCCGTAAGGGCTGTGATTTTGAATGGTGATGAGGAAGTAGAAGAGCGGGTCTGAGGAGTGCTCTAAATGCGACTCGATTTGTTCCAGCATGAGATCAAAGGCCGCCGTTTCTGAGATATAGCCGCCGCGAATTTCCGCGTAGTAGGGGAAGGCTTCTTCAAAGAGGACTTCCTCAAAGCCTAAAAGGGGGAAAATGTTTTGGCGGTTATAAAACCAAGCATGTCCCGGGTGGAGCATAGCGGTGTGATAGCCCAGGTCTCGGAGGTTCCGCACAAAGGAAGGAGACTCGCCCCGGATGAAGTCGTAAGGGGGGATGCCAAAGGTGAGATCTGTTGGGCTGAGGCCGGTTAGGAAGGAGAATTCCGTCCAAGCTGTACCGCCGCCGATGGCGTCTGCGGTGAGATTGCCGCTGATCAAGGCCTCTGCCGCGATTTGCCAATAGTAGTAGAGGGGATCACGGAAGCCTGTGAAGTCGAAGTCCGCTTGTCTGCTGATATCAGAAAAGGCTTCGGCTTGGATGGCGATAATATGGGGGAACACGGAGCCTTCCGGGAGCGGCGGAGTCTCTGCGGCCTCTAATGCGCGGATCTGTGCCGGGTCAAAGCCTGGGGGCGGGGTGATGGTGAGTTGGGTGATGTCGTGGATGAAGCTGTAGATGAAACCCTTGCCCGCATACTCGGCGAATTTGCCGCCGTATTCGTAGGGGAAGGAGTTATAGAGATCACGGCTGGAGTAAGTTGTCTGGAATAAAAGGGTTCCGCTGGATAGGAGCACTAAGAGGCTCAGCAATTGGGGCAGGAGGCGTAGCTTGATTCGGTTCCACTTGAGGAAGACGAAAATGGATAGGAGGATGGTTAGTGCCGCACTCCCGATGACGAGGAAGACATTTCCTATGCCGTAGTCACTGACTATGCCAAACACTTCGCGGATGACACGAAAATCGCCGGGAACAAAGGGGTCTTGCCGGATTCCCATCTTGATGCGATTGATAAAAGCGAAGAGGAGGAAGATACAAGAGGTCAATACGATGGCAAAGGGCGCGTGTTTCGCGGCGAGGAATAGAAGGAGCATAAGGACAAGAATCGGCAGGAGATTGAGCAGGATTAGAAGGGGGTTCTGGAAACTTGTGCGGAAGTAGAAGTGGGGGTCATAGGTCTGGGGTGTGATGAGTCCAACCAGTGCCCAGACAAGGATAGACGCGACAAGAATGGCCAGCAGGGACTGACCAGGGGTGAGTGTCCATTTTTTGGTGAAGAAAGTTTTCATGTTGATATTATACAACAGGTGACAGGATGAGGCAAGGTGTGGGGTGGTGGGGCTTGCAAAAACAGGCAAAGCAAAATATACTAGGCATAAGCATAGCAAACAGGAGGGCGAAATATGACAAAGGCAGAGCTCAAAAAACGGATCGACACAGCGGCGGGGCGGTGTCCGGCGGATTTGGTGATTCGGAATGCCAAGGTTGTTGATGTCTACGGCGGTACGATTATGGAGGGAGACATTGCCATTGCTGACGGATATGTGGTGGGTGTTGGAGCCTATGAGGGAGTCCATGTCTACGACGCAAAGGGGAAGTTTGCGGCTCCTGGGTTTATTGATAGCCATATCCATATTGAGTCCGCCTATGTGACCCCGGAGGAGATCGGGCGGCTTTTGGTACCCCATGGGGGGACGACCATTATTGCGGATCCCCATGAAATTGTGAATGTTAAGGGTATGGAAGCTATGCAATATATGCTGGAAGCCGCAGAGCAGACAGTATTGGATATTCGGTACATGATGCCCTCCTGTGTTCCGGCTACTCCCTTTGAACATGCGGGGGCTACCATTGGTGCGGAAGATATTGGATCGGCTTTACAAGACGGGCGGATTTTGGGGCTTGCTGAGTTTATGGATTTTCCCGGTGTGGTGGGGGCGACAGATTTTGCTCTTGACCGTTTGATGGCGGCACGCACAGCGGGTGTACCTATAGACGGTCACAGTCCGGGGTTATCGGGGCTTGCGCTAAATGCATATGCCGCCGCGGGGATTTCTACGGATCACGAATGCACCACAATAGAGATGATGCAGGAACGGATTTCCCGGGGGATGTATATCCTTATGCGCCAAGGCTCCGCTTGCCATGATTTAGAGGTCTTACTTCATGGCGTGACACCGGAGAACAGTTCCCGCTGTTTGCTCTGTTCAGACGACAGACAGCCGAAGACGATTTTGGAGCAGGGACACTTAGACGATCATCTCCGCATCTGTGTTCGTCACGGACTGGATCCCATTACAGCTATCCGTATGGCGACGCTGAATGCGGCGAGCTGTTTTGGTCTATCAGATCGAGGCGCCATCGCACCGGGACTGCGGGCGGATATTGTGCTACTGGATGACTTGACTGATTTCCGTGTCTCTCAAGTGTTCATCGCAGGGGAACTTGTGGCGGATGCGGGGAAATACCTGCCCGCAGTTACTCGGTGTGACAGTAGCGCAATGGAAAGTAGTTTCCATGTGAAAGATTTTACAGTGGACAAACTAAAACTGCGCCTGAAGAGTGACAAGGTACATGTGATCGACATCTTGCCCGGTGGAGTTGCCACTGAAAAGGGGATTGCCCAAGTACAGCTAGATCCAGAGGGCGATTTTGTGTGGGATGAGACTGTAGACATTGTGAAACTAGCCGTGGTGGAGCGGCATCAGAATACAGGGAATGTGGCGGTTGCGCTCTTGCGCGGGTATGGGATCCGTGCCGGGGCTGTGGCACTGTCCATTGCCCATGACTCCCATAATATCATCGTAGCGGGAACCAATGACGCGGATATGGCCTTTGCTGTGGAGCGTCTTGTTGCCCAAGGGGGTGGTGTGGTTTTGGTGAAAGATGGGAAGATGCTTGAATCCATGCCTCTGCCCATCGGCGGTATTATGAGCAATCAGAGCGGGGAGTGGGTGAATGAGCGGCTTACTGCCATCCATGAAGTTGCCCATAGAGAGCTTGGGATCAGTGGAGATGTGGAGCCGTTGATGACATTGTGCTTCATGTCTTTGCCGGTGATTCCGGAGCTGAAGCTGACGGATATGGGGTTATTTGATGTTTCCATATTTGACTTTATTTCGCTGGAGGCAGAATAAAGTTTTCTGAAGGAATTTGAAAAATTTTCTAATGATCTAATTCATTTTTTAATTTTGCTTTTTTGCGAAAAATCTGTTGGTTTTTGTGATACACTGGGATAGATTTGGCGGAGGGATCCGCAAACATTTTGGGGGTATGTGTTATGTTTTCTGATCTATGGGTATTTGGGATTGCAGTATTGTTCGTTGCGGTAAACGGCTTTAGTATGCTGGCATGGGCGGCGGCACAGGGGTACAAAATGAAACCCACAGCCTTTGCGTTCTTGATCGGTGCAGTGGGGAACTTGCTCACAGGATCCATCACACCGATTTCGGGGCAGTCTTCCATCTTGACGGTTTCGCATTTTATGAAAAATGTGAATGAGCGGATTATGGCTTTGCTTATTGCGGTGCTTGTTATGATCCCGCTGGGACTAAGCGGCGCTGTCACCAGAATTGCCGATTTTGCGGGGCCTGCAGTTGTCCAGGGTATGATGGCTGGTGTTGGTCTCATGGTGGCAGGTATTAGTTTCGATATGTTCAGACAGGCGAGACGTACCGGGGCGATTTCCTTTATCAGCGCCCTTGCGGCACATGCGATTTTCCTAGGGAATCCCCATGCGTTGGTCTATGTGGTGGCAATCTCTGTGACCCTTGCGACGATTGACTTTACACTGCTCCAAAAAGACCCCGAAACCGGGAAAAGAGGGCGCCGGATTGATCTCCTCAAACTCTCCCAAGCGGACGGATACGTGGGAGATATGGCGCAGAATGACAATCCAAAATTCTGGACGAAAGCATATTGGGCGGACTTTAAGATCATGAAGCCGAAGTTTAGCTTCTATGCGGTCTATTTTGCATTGGCTTTCATCAGCTTGAATATTGGTACCAATATTGCCTTCGGTAACATTACAGCAGGCTTTGCGGGAACGACACAAAATATGGATCATTTGACTGTGATTAACAGTTTGGCTGATATCCCGAGCGTACTGTTCGGCGGCGCGCCTGTGGGTGCGATCATTTCTGCCACTGCGGCGGCGCCATGGCCGGTGATGGCGGGTGTTGTGATGATGCTTCTATGTGCACTCTTGCTTCTACTCGGTCTGATGACAAAAGCTGTGAAATACGTTCCTGTACAGGCGATTGCCGGATTCCTGTTCATCATTGGCTTCTTCTCAACCTTCGTGCCAAATCTTGGCAGAGCCTTTGGCACAGGATACACAGCCCAAGCATCTGCGGCTATGGCGCTGACGGCGCTGACGAAGAATCCCTTTATTGGACTTGTAGCTGGTGTATTGGTGCGGTATATTGGGACGCATTTTGGTTTGATGTAAGAAGATCTACTGAAGGGCTTACATAGAAACAGGACTTGCCGAGAGCAGCAAGTCCTGTTTTTTGTGGTTGGATTGGATAATGCGTGTCTGTTACTCTGTAGGGCGCGACGCCCTCGGCGCGCCGTTGCCGCAAATTTGCAACGCAACATCGAGTTTGCACAAAATTGGTACTCCGGCGCGCCGGGGGCGTCGCGCCCTACGAATTGCTTTCGTGTCTAATGTTAAACTTGCCAGCACTAAGAAAACTGTTGTTTCAAGAAACGCAGTCCATCAACTGCCAAATCATCGGCGGAGTTGGCGAGGGGGCGCCAGAGGGAGACAGCTCGGGCAATTTCGGTGATGTCTGTGTTGAAGGACTCGATGACTAGATAGTCCTTATAACCAATGGCGGACAAGGCATCTTTTACGTCATCCCAGTTGATATGATCATTCCCAGGGGTGCCGCGATCATTGCTACAGGCGTGGAAGTTGAATACTTTATCTCCGGCTCTTCGGATTGCTTCTCCCATTTTCTTTTCCTCTATATTCATGTGGAAGGTGTCTAGGAGAAAGCCTACATTATCCGCGCCGATTTGATCGAAGAAGGCTAGGCCTTGATCAACGGTATTGAGAAAATCGGTTTCAAAGCGATTGAGTGGTTCTACCGCCAGTTTTACGCCGGCATCTTTTGCGTATGCCGCGACGATTTGCATGTTTTCCACAGCCCATGTATTGCGTTGTTTTTTCGCATCGGGTGTTTGGAGACCGAATCTGCCGACTTCTGAGTACATGGGGCCGGAAACTAGTTTTGCGCCCACACGATGCGCGATGTCAATGCAGGTTTTGATGTATGCAATGCCGCCCTGTCTGCTTGCCGGGTCATCTGCGCTGATGTCTCGCCCGGGGCCGAATGCACCGCAGATGAGAGGCTCTATGCCGGAGCTGGCGGCGGCTTGGGCGATTGCTACGGTGTCGATGGTACTTGGATCTTCAATGCAGACTTCGAGGGTGTCAAAGCCTTGTTTTTTTACATGGTCGAATAAGTACATTGTGTCATTTGAAAATGGGGAAACCCAGATAAAGGTACTTGCGCCGAATTTCATAGTTTTTATCTCCTTATATTCGAGTCAGATGACAAAACAGGCTATGTAACGCATAAATTCTACAGGGGATTGCCTCGTTTGTCAATATTCAAACCTCGTTTGTCCGCTTCCTTGAAAAAAGCTACTTGGTGTGCTAGAATCATTCTGGTTTGGTATTTACTTATTTGGCGGTGAACAGGTGGGGATTTGTATGAATGTTGTTATAATCAATGATAATAAAAAAGACTTTCTTGACTTGTTGCTTCTCGCTGATGAACAAGAAGATATGATTGATCAATATTTGGACAGAGGTGTACTGTTTGCACTATATGACGATAATTTGAAAAGTATCTGCGTTGTAACAGATGAGGGAGACGATACTTTTGAGATACAAAGTTTAGCTACATATCCACAATTCCAGTGCAAAGGATATGCCAGATATTTAATCAATCACGTTTGCGATTATTATAAAGATAAAGGCACGACTATGATTCTTGGCACAGGTGACACCCCTGTTATTGTGCCTTTTTATGAGAACAGCGGCTTTGTGCTTTCACACCGTATAGAAAACTATTTCCTTGCACATTACAATGAACCAATTTTTGAACACGGCGTGCAATTAAAAGATAAGGTTTACTTGAAAAGAGATTTGCGTGGATTATAAACACTTCCAAACCCAAAGCTCTAGCATGAACAATGAATCATGCTAGAGCTTTTTGGCTGTTTTGAAGAAAATGTCAAGTGTTTCCTTGGCAAACTGCACACATTGGCTTGCGGGAGTTTTTGTGTCTATGGTATAATCAATAAAAAATAGCTATTCTATAGATTGAAGTATGGGAGGTTACAGCTTTGAAACGACTAGTCATCCTTTTGGTGGTTCTGCTCTTATTGATCCTACCCGGCTGTGCTGGCACTCCGGCAAATGAGGTGATTCCTCATATCATGCCAGTACCTCCCCCAACGCCTAACTTGCTTGTCCCAGATCCAACACCGGAGCCAACTCCGGAACCAGAGCCGGAGCCTGAACCGATTGAAATCTGGATCCAATTCGCAGGGGATATTCTGCTACACAGGGGTCCCATAGACGCGGCTAACATCGGGTCTAATATCTATGACTTTAGACCCTTCCTGCGGGATATTAAACCCTTTATTGACGGAGATCTTTCCATTGTCAACATGGAGACCCCGGTGGATGTGTTGGGCGGGAACCGAGACATTACCACTTTCCCACTGTTCAATGCGCCTTTTGAGATACTAGAGGCTTTGCAATATGCCGGGTTTAACCATCTGATTGCCGCCAACAATCATTCCTTTGACAGGGGGTTTGACGGGCTGGTTGCCACAGTGCAGAATTTTGAACGTGTGGGCTTAGACTTTACAGGTATGTATGTGGACGCGGATGCTTTCCATGTTCCCACGATTCTGGATGTGAATGGGATTCAAGTGGGCATCATTGCCTATACGGACTCTGTCAACGGCTTGGAATCCCTGGTGCCTTCCGCGATGTTACCTTATGCTGTGCGGCGCTTTCGATCTCATGTGATGGACGATGTACCCGCCATGGGGGAGGATATCGCCAACTTGCGCCGTGCGGGGGCGGAGGTGGTTATCGTTTCCCTCCATTGGGGTGCGGAATATGTGGATGCGCCCACTGAAATGCAGAGACAAATCGCCAGAGGGCTGAGTGACCTCGGTGCGGATGTGATTATGGGGAACCATGCTCATGTGATACAGCCGATAGAATGGCATGAGCGGGATGATGGCGGACGGAGTCTGATTATATACTCTTTGGGCAATTTCCTGGCCGATCAGACCAGGCTGAATCCGCCCATCGCCAGGACGCAGTTTGGGAAATTAGTCAGCTTACAAGTGATTCGAGAGCCGGACGGGACAATCAGACTCGGGGTCTGTGAAGTGTTGCCGACTCTGTGTATGCGGGATACCTCGGGAAATACCTTAGGTATCGTCAATGGCATCAGTGTCCTGCCGGTGATAGATGGGGAACTACCGGAATTTGTGACCAATGCGGAGCTCCGGGATTGGGGCAGGCGTGCGTATGAGCATGTGGTGCGGATTGTTGGTACGGAATTTATTGTACGTTCCTCAGTGTGATGCGGACATGGAAAACCCCCTGTACTTGCTAAGCGTACAGGGGGTTTGTGCATGATTATAGTTTGGACATTGATGCGGAAAGCGCTTCGTATCACTTCTGCGGAAGCACGACTTGCATGACCAGCATATCACGCTCTCTATTTGCCAATAACTGGCCGCCCATGCCCTCGGTCAGCTCTTTTGCAATTGCAAGACCCAAGCCGGTATTTTTATTGTTTCTGGATGCGTCAGAGGTATAAAAACGCTCAAACATATGTGCAACATCAATCTTGTCGAGGCCATCCGCTTGATTGGCGATTTCGATTTTGTTCTCTGTCAATCGGACACGCAAATATGTTTTGCCGTGGGTACAGACATTTTTGAGTAGATTCTGCAACACGCGTTGGAGTGCGTCCGGGTCACCGTGGCAAATTACAGGTGTGTCCGGGATGTCTATGTCTACCCGAAAGCCCTTGTACTCTAACTCTCGGTATGCCTCCGAAAGTGCGTCCCGCAGGATGTTTGAGATGTTTACTTCTTGTATCTCAAAGCTTGTGTTTCCCTCTATGATTTTGGCAAATTCGAATAAATTACTCATGAGTACTGCCAGACTATCCAGCCGCCCGCGGATGATTTCTAAATAACGTGCCCGTGTCTCCGGGTCGAGCTCCGCGGATTCCAGCATTTGCAGATAACCCCGGGCGGCGGTGAGGGGTGTGCGCAAATCATGGGAAATGTTGGTGATGGCGCGTTTGAGCTCGGCCTCGGTGTGCTGTGCATTCAAATGGTCGAGGCGGTTCTGTTTCAGCATGGCGTTGACGCTTTCAATGAGAGCGGAAACAGACTTGTCGCCTGTATTTGTAACCAGACGGGCATTGGTATCTGTGTGGGCGATATCCGACAGCTTTTTACCAAGCTGTCGGATATCGTTTTTCATCAAGCATAACTTACACACTGCGGCGATGAAGGCCACAGCCAAAAGCACGCAAAGCGCAATCCACAGGATCATCATTTGATCTCAGCCTTTCGGAAGGAGGTGAGGCCGAAGGTGGTGCTTGCCAGAATATAAGCGGCTCCAATCCCAAGGATCGTGATGATTTCCCGTGCCTGTAGTTGGCTGATAAATCCTAGTCTGCCAATGCTTGTGGTCATGTCGAGATTCACTAAGGTCAGTGCTAAATCGGCATGGAAAAGGGATAAGAGATTTAGGAACATTGTGGGGAGTAGAAGGAATGCAATATAGATACCGATTACCATACCGCTCCGCTTGGTGGTAAATACCAGAAACAATCCGAAACAAGTTAGCGCCAGCAAAATGAAGAGTTGTGCGCCCATCGCCTGTATCAAAGTTAGCCAAAAACCTGCCGGTACAGGGCTACCGAAACCGTTGACGATCACATATGAGAGTATACCTAGGCCTACATAGGCAAGATACATCAAAACACATAACACACCGCAGACAATCAATTTGGACAAATACAATTTTGTGCGGGATACACCGCGCGCAATGTCATTTTTCACTGTACCGTTGGAAAAAATGGGAACGGATACGAGCATAATTAGAGACAGCAGGAGAAACACCAGCCATTCCATTGACGAGAATACAGACTCAACCGCACTTACGAACCCATCTGTCTCTCCGTATATCTCGATTCCAAGGGGTGCGGCAATTCCATCTGCATTTACTATGGTAATCACAGCCGCGTTAAGTGTGACGGACATAATAATCATGGCAATCAGTACCGCAAGGGTGATATACAAGGCCTTGCCCCGCAGGATTTTATAGACATCCGCTCGGATTAGATTTCTCATTTCGTGTTCCCCCCAATCATTGTGGTGTAGTATTCTTCCAAACTGTCTCCAACTTCTTGGATGGAGGCCACCCGAATTCCCGCCTGGTTTAAGCGGAAGGTTACTTCTGCCGGGTCGTTTAAGTATTCGTATAGGCGTAATTCCGTGCTAGATACCTGCTTGTAATTGCGGATACCCAGGGTGGTTTCCAATGTAACGGCGGCTTTTGCCGCATCGTCTACGGTGACCGCCAAAGCGCGCTTGCACTCTTCTTGAAGCTCTGCGTGGGTCAAGGTTTTGATCAGGCGCCCATGGTGGATGATGGCGTATTTGTTCGCGACTTGTGCAAGCTCTGTCAAGATATGGCTGGAAAGGAGAATGGTGATGCCCTCTCCATTGAGACGCTTGATCAAGTCTCTCGTCTCGATAATCCCGGTGGGGTCAAGGCCGTTGATGGGCTCGTCCAAAATTAGAAAATCAGGATGGGCGAGGATAGCTACGGCAAGACCCAGGCGCTGTTTCATGCCCAGTGAGAAGTTTTTGAACTTCTTGCGCCCCGTGTCGGTGAGGTTGACGATCTCCAGCACTTCCCTGACGCGGGCTTTTTCAGCGATGCCCTGTTGCAGGCGATAGTACTCTAGGTTCTGTTCCGCTGTCAGGTTGTGGAACAGGACAGGCGCTTCAATGACTGAACCTGTACGAGCTCTGCCGGCGGTCAAGGCCACGGGTGTGGAGGTACCGAATAGTGCAATCTCTCCGCTGTCTGCTTGCGCCAAGGATGTGATCAGACGCATGAAGGTGGTTTTCCCGGCACCGTTTTGACCGATTAGGCCGAAGATGTCACCCTGTTCAATCGTCAGACTCACATTGTCTACGGCGGCTTTTCCACCGTAAGATTTTGTTAGATTTTTTGTCTGTAATACTGTCATGTTTGCTCCCCTTCTGTTTGAGTTGGCTTTATTCTAAGGGAGAAGTCTTACTTATCTCTAAGTTAAGTCTTAAAAAAGTCTTAAACTGATTCGCTCATTTTAAAACCGATGCCCCATACGGTCTGAATGTACTCTGTACCAGGTGAAATGGAGTGGAGTTTGCCGCGTAGTTTGCTGATATGTACATTGATCGTGTTGTCGTCTCCCAAAAACTCCCCGCCCCAGACGCTTTCGTATAGATTATTCTTGGTGAACACCTTATTGGGGTGAGACATCATCAGTCGCAGGATTTCAAATTCCCGCTTGGATAGTCCGGCTCGTTGATCGCCGATGAAGGCATCAAAGCTGTCGAGATCGAGGAGGATATCCTTATGGCGGAGCTGTACCGTCTCTGATGTTTTGGGTGTGGCGCGGCGGAGTTGTACATCAATTCTGGCAAGCAATTCATTGTTGTCAAATGGTTTTGCGATATAGTCATCTGCGCCGGCGCGTAGGAGCTGGGTTGTGGTCTCTTTATCCGTCCGTGCAGTCAGAACAATGACGGGGATAGATAAATGGGTGCGGATTTCTGTTAAAACCTCTTCGCCGGTTTTTCCGGGGAGCATGAGATCAAGCAAGATCAGCGAAAAGCCGCCCTGCGGCAGGATAAGCAGAGCTTCCGTACCAGAGTAGGCGGCAACAGGTGCATAGCCATTTTGTTTGAGTAACGCACAAAGCATTCCGCTGATGTGAATATCGTCTTCTATAACTAGAATTTTTTCCATGTTTTTGTTCCCTTACTGTTAAAAAAAGGCGTAACCACTCGTTACGCCCCAAATTGGAAATCTGTTTAATTGTGGTGTCCGAGAATCGAGCGTAGAATCACACTCGATTCCGATAATGACACTCCTGCTGGTACCGGTGGCCGGGGTCGAACCGGCACGAGATCAGATCTCACGGGATTTTAAGTCAGTTCTGCCGTCAATTATCCAATGTTTTTTAACACTATCTAAGATTGCCTGAACTCCTGTATTTTCAATGACTTACAGGTGTTTTGTGAGACTTCATTCTGTAAGGCGCTGTACCACAATGGGTGCAGGTTTTCAAGAAAAACGTTACGCAAATGTTACACAGAATAGGGCACTTTTGTACTGATTTGCTCATTACAAGAATGTCCTCCTGGTGGACTCCCACCTCATTCTTTCTGCCCAATTCTTTGCATTATAACAAAGTAGAGTAAGTGCGAGCAATTTCTCAACACCAAAATATTCAGCTAGGGGGCTATGTAAGTGGGCAACTCCTCTGTCTTTGATAGAGCAATATATCCAGTTTTGTTAGTAATGTTCCTCAGGTCTAATGGGTTAGGAGCTCACTTGTTAGACAGGATTCGAAATCTTAAACGAGCCTCTTGCCACCTAAAGCGCCTTCGCGTAAGCCCTCGTAAGTGTAACACTATTCTTTCGCAATTGCAAGTGTCTTTTCGCCATTTTTTGAGAGAATAAGGTACAAATAAGGAACTATTTTTGACATTCGATTAGACATTAAAACACGGCTTGGTAATCCTGTATTTTTACATTTCGTTTTAGTGTATTCTTACTATGTTATGGGTGTGACCTTAAAAATTGATAATTCTTTGTATTATGTGTCACCCTTTAACCTGAAGCACATCCAAACGCAAAATATCATTATGTTAAATAAGTAACATAGTAGCGTCTTGCTGTAAATAGCAAGGCGCTACCACATTTTGTGTTGTTAAAAAATGACAACTCAAAGTGAAGTAGTTGGCTTTTTCATTGTCTAGAAGATAAATTATTACAAAAATTTTATATGTCAACTGCAAGGGAAGGTGAAACGGTGAAAATGAATAAAATGTGTAGTGATTTTTTGGATTGCGTGTGGCGAAATGCCATGTTATGATGAAAAACCTATATGCAGAATTTTGGAAAATAAAAGAGAAAACAGGCGAAAATTGTATTGTTATGACAAAAAGCACATACAGAATTTTGGGAGGATGAAGGGTATGAAAAAGAGAACAAATCGAGGGATTAGTCTACTATTGGTTTTCTGTATGTTGCTTACCTTTTTGCCAATGACGGCGTTTGCGGCACCGGAGACGGAGACGTATCCGTGGGTGACTGATACCTATTTCCCACAAGAGGAAGAAACAGTTCCGCAATATGACTTCGATGATGGCACATGGGGGTATCAGTCTGAAAGATATCCAGTTGAAGCGGATGTATTGGAAGAGACTGTTCCAATACAGGGTGTTTCTGCGTCTGCCGCAGAGAACCTGTTTGAAGGATATTCCATTGATGACATTCGGCAATACTTAAATGCTGGTGGGCAGATATACCAATATCTCCGTGTGCATTCTGAAACTGGCGGAGTAATGACCTATCAAGTTCCTGTTCAAGAGAGTGAACTAGAATATCTGGAGAGCATACAGGAAGGCAACATTCAGCCCCTCAATGCCAATCCTTTCCCGGTAACACGAATCAGATATAGTGGTCGATCACATGCGGACAGCATTGTTATTATACTTCTAGGCGACGGATTTACTCCGGCACAACACAGAACTCTTTTAGATCATGCAAATGATGTTATAAACGCAATGGAAAATACCCATCCATTTGGACTTTTTTCGCATTTATTTACAGTATATTTGATTCATGCTACCGGACCGAATATCGCATCACCGGGAGCTAGCTACCTTGGCACTGTACTACCGGGTGGAAGATTTCGCTCTGCTTATGAAACGCAGCCTGTTCAAACGAATCGCATTAGACAGTTGGTAGATGCTAGGGTCTCTCCCAGTGATCAAACCATGATACAGGTTATCTCAAACGCTAGCAATTTTGGAGGTTGGGCACAGTACGGTTGGCATTACCAACTTACAGTGCCTATTGCTGTAGTATCAATACAGAATACCGGATGGGGTGGTAACAGTTGGCATCGTGCATTTATTCATGAATTTGGTCATTCCTTTGGTCAGCTTGTGGATGAACATTCAAGTGCAGTAAGTCTGAGCAACAATCGTGCAAATTCTACAACAGTAGCTGATGCAGATGTAAAATGGAGGCATTGGAATGGTTATAGAGGTGTTTCAAGAACTCCTATACGTTTTGTTGGGGGCTTGACCGATGGCTGGGCGGTGCCGTCGGGGGCTAGTTGTATAATGGGTTGGGGAGCTCAGAGTCCCCGTTTTTGTGGTGTTTGTTCAGCAGAGCTTATACGCCGAATGGCACTTATATCAGGAGAAATCTTCCATGGTAGAAGTCCATCAACTCATCGGTACCCTACATCAACATCCTATCCATGGGTACACACTCCAGAAGTTAGAATACCACCAGGAGCCACCAGAATTTTAGATTCCGCTTTCCATGGCAACGCATCACTTAACATAGTTCGCATTCCCGCATCAGTTACTTCTATAGGAGATTTTGCCTTTATCGGTGCAACCAGACTTAACCAAGTCATCCACTACAGCCCAACACCGCAACGAATAAATTCCACAACATTTGCAGGTGTCAATCGAGGGGGCATTGAGGTATTCGTCCCATTTGGTACAAGACAGGCTTACATAGCGGCAGGCTGGACAGGCTTTGCAACTCTTACCGAGTGGACACCACCGGCGGTACAATTGATAACCTTCAACCCACAGGGTGGAACATGGCCGACACCAGGAAGTGGAACGAGGTCTATTCAGCGTACGATTCACCAAGGTGATTCATACGCCCGAGCATTCAATGCATCGGATGTGCTTCAAATTCCGACACAGAACCCACCCACGCGAACTGGGTATACCTTCACCGGGTGGTGGACTGCCGCCACAGGTGGGACACGTATTACCAGTTCCACAATGGTAAGTACAGCGACAACTCGTACATTGCACGCACAATGGGCGTCAACTGCAGTACAGGTAGTGACGTTCAACCCGCAGGGCGGCACATGGCCGTCTCCAGGTAGCGGGATGGGGACTCTTCAGCGCACAATTCTCCGTAATGGTGCCTATGCCCAGGCATTCAACTCGTTGGCGGCGTTACAAAATCCTGTACAGAACGCGCCTACACGAAGCGGATATAATTTCAATGGATGGTGGACTGCGGCTACAGGCGGGACGCACATAAACAGTATGACCATGGTGAGTGCGGAGGCAAGTCGTACGTTACATGCGCAGTGGGTACCAACGCAGGTTGTAACGTTCAACCCGCAGGGCGGCACATGGCCGTCTCCAGGTAGCGGGACGGGGACTCTTCAGCGCACCATCCCACGCAGTGGTACGTATAACCTAGCATTCAATGCCTCGGGGATCTTGCAACCAGGTTTGTTCAATCAAGGTACACAAGGCGTTCCGACACGAACGGGATATACCTTCGCCGGATGGTTTAATGCGGCTATAGGTGGGACACGGATTACCAACACTACAGCTGTAAGTGCGCAGACGAGTCGTACCCTGCACGCCCAGTGGGTGTCGGCGACTCGCAGGGTTATATTCAATCCCCAAGGCGGCGCATGGCCGGCTCCAAGTGGCGGTACGGGGAACCTTACTCGTACTATGAATCAGAGTGCGACAAGTTTCAGCACAGTGATGAACAGTAATAACATGGCACTGCTCAATGCGGCGCAAAATCCACCAACACGAACAGGCTATGCCTTTGCGGGGTGGTTCACTGCGGCCACAGGCGGCATCTGGCAGAGCCACGATACACCGGTGCTACCGGGGAGCGGGGATCTCACCTTACATGCCCGGTGGACACCGCTGGTGCAAGTTATAACCTTCAACCCGCAGGGCGGCACGTGGCCGTCACCGGGGAGTGGTACAGGGAACATTCAGCGTACTATTCCCCGCAGTGGTACCTATGCGCAAGCCTTTAACGCGACAGATGTGCTACAAAATCCTGTACAGAATCCACCGACACGAACCGGCTATACCTTCACCGGATGGTTTACTACAGCTACAGGTGGGGCGCGGATTCTCAGCACCACAGCAGTGAGTGCAGATGCAAGTCGTACCCTGCATGCGCGATGGACACCATTGACCCGCACGATCGTATTCAGTCCACAGGGCGGTACTTGGCCAGCTCCAAGCGGCGGGACAGGAAACCTTACTCGCACTATGAATCAGAGTGCACCGAATTTTAGCCCGGTGATGAATAGTAATGACACGGCATTGCTCAATGCGGCACAAAATCCACCTATACGAACCGGCTATACCTTTGTGGGTTGGTTCAATGGGCCTGCATGGGGTACGCGTATGACTCACAACACAGTGGTGGTTCCGGATAGTAGAGCCCTTACCCTGTACGCGCAGTGGACAGCGCAGACCCGCACGGTTACGTTCAACCCGCAGGGCGGTACATGGCCTAGTCCGGCAAGTGGTACGGGGAACGTGACACGCACTATGAATCAAAGTGTGACAAGTTTTAGCACTGTGATGAATAGCAATAACACGGCACTGCTCAATGCGGCACAAAATCCACCTACTCGGACAGGCTATACCTTTGCTGGGTGGTTTAATACAGCCACAGGTGGAACTCGTCACAACCATAATACACCAGTACTACCAGGTAGTGGGGATATCACCTTGCACGCGCAATGGACACGGCTGGAGCAAGTAGTAACCTTCAATCCGCAAGGCGGCACATGGCCATCTCACGGGAGTGGGGCAGGGAACATTCAGCGCACTATTCCTCGTAGTGGTACCTATGCGCAGGCCTTCAACGCATCGGATGTGTTGCAAAATCCAGTACAGAACCCACCGATACGAACAGGATATACCTTCGCCGGATGGTGGACTGCGGCTACAGGTGGGGCACGGATTCTCAGCACAACAGCAGTGAGTGCAGATGCGAGTCGTACCTTGCACGCGCAGTGGACACCATTGCCCCGCACGGTTACATTCAACCCGCAAGGCGGAACATGGCCTAGTCCGGCAAGTGGCACGGGGAACCTTACTCGTACTATGAATCAAAGTGTGACAAGTTTCAGCACGGTGATGAACAGTAATAACACGGCACTGCTCAATGCGGCACAAAATCCGCCTACTCGGACAGGCTATACCTTTGCGGGATGGTTTAATACAGCCACAGGTGGAACTCGTCACAACCATAACACAGCGGTTATACCGGGTAATGGAGCCATTACCCTGCACGCGCAGTGGACAGCGCAGACCCGCACGGTTACGTTCAACCCGCAAGGCGGAACATGGCCTAGCCCGGAAAGTGGTATGGGGAACCTTACTCGCACTATGAATCAAAGTGCGACAAGTTTCAGCACAGTGATGAGCAGTAATAACACAGCATTGCTCAATGCGGCGCAAAATGCACCCACCCGGACAGGCTATACTTTTGAGGGGTGGTTTACTACGACCATAGGCGGAATCCGTCACAACCACAACACAGCGGTTACACCAGGTAGTGGGGATATTATCTTGCACGCGCAATGGACGCGGCTGGAGCAAGTAGTAACCTTCAATCCGCAAGGCGGTACATGGCCATCTCCAGGGAGCGGCACAGGGAACATTCAGCGCACTATTCCTCGTAGTGGTACCTATGCGCAGGCCTTCAACGCGTCGGATGTGTTGCAAAATCCAGTACAGAGCCCACCGACGCGAATCGGATATACCTTCGCCGGATGGTGGACTGCGGCGACAGGTGGGATACGGATACTCAGTACCACGGCGGTGAGCGGTGATGCAAGTCGTGTATTGCACGCGCAGTGGACACCGCTGACACAAGTAATAACATTCAACCCGCAGGGTGGCACATGGCCATCTCCGGGGAGTGGGACAGGGAATATTCAGCGCACAATTCTCCGTCGCGGCACGTATGCGCAAGCCTTTAGTGCGTTGGATGTGCTACAAAGCCCTGTACAAAATCTACCAACACGAGCCGGGTATGCCTTCACCGGCTGGTGGACTGCGGCTACAGGAGGGACTCGGATCCTTAGCACTACAGCAGTGAGTACAGAGGGAAGCCGTATCTTACATGCCCAGTGGACGCCATTAGACCGCACGATCGTATTCAATCCCCAGGGTGGCGTATGGCCTAGTCCGGCAAGTGGTACAGGGAACGTAACCCGCAGTATGAGACAGAATGCGACCGATTTCAGCACGGTAATGAGCCGAAGTAACGTGATACTGCTCAATGCGGATCAGAATCCGCCCATCCGGACAGGCTATACTTTTGCGGGATGGTTCGAGGCGGCTACGGGCGGTACTCGTGTGACTCACAATACAGCGGTTACGCCGGGTAGTGGGGATATCATCTTGCACGCGCAGTGGACACCGCAGGTACAAGTCATAACGTTCAACCCGCAGGGTGGCACATGGCCATCTCCCGGGAGCGGTACAGGGAACATTCAACGCACTATTTTCCGTAGCGGTATCTATGCACAAGCTTTTAATGCGATGGATGTGCTACAAAATCCGGTACAGAATCCACCAACGCGAACCGGGTATACCTTCACCGGATGGTGGACTGCGGCCACAGGCGGGACTCGGATTCTCAGCACCACAGCAGTAAGTGCGGATGCAAGCCGTACCTTGCACGCGCAGTGGACACCTCTGGTACAAGTCATAACGTTCAACCCGCAAGGCGGCGCATGGTCGTCTCCCGGGAGCGGTACAGGGAATATTCAGCGTACTATTCTCCGTAGCGGTACGTATGGTCAAGCTTTCAGCGCAGCAGATGTGTTGCAAAATCCAGCACAGAACCCACCGACTCGAACCGGATATACCTTCACCGGCTGGTGGACTGCGGCCACAGGCGGGGCACGGATTCTCAGTACCACAGCAGTAAGTGCGGATGCAAGTCGTATATTGCACGCGCAATGGACGCCATTGACCCGCACGGTTGTATTCAATCCACAAGGCGGCACATGGCCGACACCAAGCGGTGGAGTGGCGAACCTTACGCGTACTATGAACCAGAGTGCGACAAGTTTTAGCCCGGTGATGAACAGTAATAACACGGCACTGCTCAATGCGGCACAAAATCCACCCACCCGGACAGGTTATATTTTTGCGGGTTGGTTCAATGCGGCCACAGGCGGTACTCGTCAAAATCATGATACAGCAGTTACACCGGGTAGCGAGGACATTATCCTACACGCGCAGTGGACACCGCTGACGCAGATAGTAACCTTCAACTCGCAGGGTGGCACATGGCCACCTCCCGGGAGTGGCGTGGGGAACATTCAGCGCACAATTTTGCGCAGTGGCACATATGCCCAAGCCTTCAACGTAACGGATGTGTTACAAAATCCTGTGCAGAACCCACCGACGCGAGCCGGTTATGCTTTCACTGGATGGTGGACTGCGGCTACAGGTGGGACTCGGATTCTTAATAGCACAGCAGTGAGTACAGAGGAAAGCCGCATCTTGTATGCACAATGGGTGCCACTGGTACAGATTGTAAGTACCTGGGCGGAGCTACGAACTGCAATAAATGCGGCACCTATCAATATGCCGCACACAATTGAAATTTCAGATAGTTTCTCAGCGTTGGCAGGCACTACCGGAAATGTGATTACAATACCGGTGAATCGGGATATTACGCTTGTTAGCAATACTGCAATTATGCGAACGTTGACACAAACGAATAGTGGACAGCGGCATTTTAGAGTACTAGGCGAGTTGACACTAGATAATGGTATTATATTGAGCGGTGGTATAGAAGATAATGCAAATGACTCAGGAGGTGTGCAGGTTAACGCTGGTGGTACATTCACGATGAATGCAGGTAGCGTAATAGAACACTGTAGACGGACAATTTCCGGCGGTGCGGTAGAAGTTGCCGGTAGCAACACAGCAATGGCAACATTTGAGCTAGCGGGAGGTACGATTCGAAATAATGGCACCATATCCTTCTCTAGATATGGCGGCGGTGGTGTGTTGTTGGGTGCATTCTCGGAGATGACAATGAGCAGTGGTGCAATTACTGGTAATGCTGTACCCCTTGCGCCATCTGGTTTCGGTGGCGGTGGTGTATTAATGACAGCTGTCAGCGCCGCATTCACGATGAGTGGAGGCACAATTAATGGTAACACATCGACTCATGGTGGCGGCTTACGTATAAATGCTGGAGCGTTCGCAATGAATAATGCATCGGCACGTATTGAGTACAATACCGCAACCAACACGGCAGTATCCAGTGGCGGTGGAGGCATATTCCAAGCCGGCGGCACTGTCACCATCACTGCAGGTGAGATCAACGATAATTCTGCAACCAATAGCGGTGGAGGCGTGCGAGTGACAGCAACAGGAGCTAATGCTTTCACGATGACAGGCGGTGCTATGCGCAACAATCGGGTTACGAGAGCTACAGGTGATGGCGGTGCAATCTTTGCAGGCGCCTCAACCCTGACAGCGAATCCATTACCGGAAAACGCCTTACCGATGTTGGACATCCGGGCTGGCGTAATCTTCACAGGCAACACAGCCGGAGGTGGTCAATTTGTGCCGCCTGCAAATGCAACAACAGAGACACGGATTCTAGCGACATCATCAAGTGTAACTGGAGGAAATCATCCACTTAACAATTATGATATCAACTTTAGGGGTGTTGTCCTAGAACAGGCAGTAATCTTTAATCCCCAGGGTGGGATATGGTCGTCTCCAGGGAGTGGTACAGGGAACATTCAGCGCACGATTCTCCGTAGCGGTACGTATGACCAAGCGTTCAATACGGCGGATGTGTTACAAAATCCTGTACAGGATCCACCGATACGAACCGGATATACCTTCACCGGATGGTGGACTGCGGCCACAAGTGGCGCACACATCACCAGCGATACAGCGGTGAGTACAGATGCAAGCCGTATCTTGCATGCGCAGTGGATGCCGGAAGTGCAGGTAGTAACCTTCAACCCACAGGGTGGGATATGGTCGTCCCCTGGTAGTGGGACAGGCAATCTTGAGCGCACGATTCTCCGTAGCGGTACGTATGGTCAAGCCTTTAATGCGGCAGATGTGATACAAAATCCTGTGCAGGATCCACCGGCACGAACCGGATATACCTTCGCCGGGTGGTGGACTGCGGCTATAGGTGGCACACGCATCACTAGCGACACAGCGGTAAGTACGGATGAAAGCCGTACATTGTACGCACAGTGGGCGCGGGAAGTGCAGGCTGTAAATACCTGGGCTGAGCTACGAACTGCAGTGAATGAGGCGCCTATAAATGTGCCGCACATAATTGAAATTTCAGATAGTTTCTCGGCTCCAGCGGGGACGACAGTCGGAAATTCGATTTTAATACCAGCGACTCGAAATATTACACTCGTTAGCAATAATGCAACTATGCAAACGTTGATGCAAGCAAATGGCGGACAGCGGCACTTTAGAGTTAACGGTCAACTGACGCTGAGCAATGGCATTACACTGAGTGGTGGCATAGGAGATAATACAAATAACTCGGGTGGTGTGCAGGTTAACGCTGGTGGTACATTCACGATGAATACAGGTAGCGTAATAGAACACTGTATGCGGACAATTTCCGGCGGTGCGGTAGAAGTTTCCGGTAGCAACACAGCAAGGGCAACATTTCAGCTAGCGGGCGGTACAATTCAGAATAATGGCACAATATCCTTCTCCAGATATGGCGGCGGTGGTGTGTTGTTGGGTGCATTTTCAGAGATGGCAATGAGTAGTGGTGCAATTACCGGCAATGATGTACCCCTTGCACCAGCCGGCTTTGGTGGCGGCGGTGTATTAATGACAGCTGTCAGCGCCACATTCACGATGAGTGGCGGTACAATTAGCGGCAACTCATCGACTCGCGGCGGGGGCTTACATGTAAACGCTGGGACATTCACGATGAACAATGCAACGGCACGTATTGAGTACAACACTGCAACCAACACAGCAATATCTGGTGGCGGTGGAGGTATATTCCAAGCCGGTGGCACTGTCACTATCATTGCAGGCGAGATCAACAATAATTCTGCAATCAATAGCGGTGGAGGCGTGCGAGTGACGGCAACAGGGACCAACGCCTTCACCATGACAGGCGGTGCTATGCGCAACAACCGGGTAACGAGAGATACAGGCGATGGTGGTGCAATTTTTGCAGGTGCTTCAACGCTAACAGCGAATCCATTACCGGAAAACTCCTTGTCGATGCTGGATATCCGGGCTGGCGTAATCTTCGCAGGGAATACTGCCGGAGGTGGCCAATTTGCAGCACCCATAAACGCAACAATAGCGACACGGATTCTGGCAACATCGTCGAGTGTAAGCGGGGCGAATCATCCACTTAACAATTATGATATCAACTTTAGGGGTGTTGCACTTCCCCCTATCCCTGGTATCGAGACCTGGGATGAACTCCGAACTGCGGTAGAAGAAGCACCGGAAAATGTGCCGTATATGATTCGCATTGCAGACGATTTGACAACAGCTACAGCGGCGAATCGCGATGCAATTGTCATTCCAGCAGATCGGATCATTGTGCTAACAAGTAGTGAGGTAGGCATAACTCGCAACGTGGATATGTTAATCAATAGCCAGCGGCACTTCACGGTTAGCGGGCAATTGGCACTGGGTGATGGCATTACCTTGCGTGGAGGTACGACAGCGGCAAATACAAATAATGCAGGTGGTATACACGTCAGCGCCGGTGGTACCTTGACAATGCTGGACAATAGTATAATTCAATGGGTGAATCGCGTAGGTAACACTTGGGTCGATTCAGGTGGAGCTCTAAATCTGGCTGGTACAGGCACAACGGTAAGCACACGTGCAACATTTATTATGGAAGGCGGTACAATCCAAAACAACTCGTCGGGTAACGGCGGTGGTGGTATACTCATCCATATTAACGCATACGTTGCTTTGCGTGGCGGAGTAATCAGTGGAAATCAAACTGTGGGAGCTGGCGGCGGTTTGCTTTTCAACGGAGGATCCATGACAATGACAGGTGGTACGATTAGAGATAACACAGCGGAGACCGGTGGTGGAGTGGCGATGGCCTTCGGCACATTTAGGATGGACGGTGGTACAATTGAAGGCAACACCGCAAACGAAGGCGGAGGTGTACGTGTAGCAACCATATTTACAAATTCTTTCACGATGACAGGTGGTGTTATGCGTAACAACCGTGCAACAGCAGGTGACGGCGGTGCCATCTTCGCAGGCGGATGGACTTTGATGGAAGATCCATTGCCTCTGAATTCTTTGCCTATGCTGGATATTCGCGATGGTGTAATCTTTGAAGGGAACACAGCATCTGCAGGATGGGCTACACCACCTGAAAATGCAACAATCGCAACACGGATTCTGGCGACATCATCCAGTGTAACTGGGGCAAACCACCCCCTCAACAACTTTGATATTAACTTTAGAGGTAGTGGACTCATGCCAGCCATGGAAATAGTTGAGGAACAAGAAATGATCGAATATACTGAGTCAATACTGCCAGATACAGTAGATGATTTGGAATTGCCTACGGAGGAATCCAGCTATACAGAAATAGTCGAACAAGAAGGATTAGATTTACCAGAGGTATCCACGAATGACGAGTTGGCCATTGCTGTTCAATTTGTATTGGAACATGAGTTCATGAGCTACACGTCAGAAAGCGATTTTGCGCCGAATGAAGCATTCAGTCGCGAGACGGCTATGGAGATCTTGTATCGACTAGCGGAGAAATTTGATCTGATTCTTGAACAAGTATTCTCTGCCACTATGCTAGATCACTGGTTTAGCGAGCATGTAACAAGAAGAGAGTTTATAGCAATGCTCTATCGAGTTGCTGAGGTTATGGGGTATAGCATAGATGTCCTAGACATAGATGATGAGCGATTGGAGCTTGATGGAGTGATACGCAGGGCAGAGGGTGCCGTGATTTTGTACAGGTTTATGATGGCGGTTCAATGAGCAATAAATGCAGGAGAGGGTAGAGCATGAACTTCTCCCTCTCCTGTATGGGGCATGAAATTAGTGCCGAAGAGGCGGAAATTTTTGGGAAACACTTTACTAGTCATGGTTTTTGTTATATACTTACAAAGATTATCATGAATCATCCGATATTTTCTCACTCGTTTCTTCTAATTGAAATATACTGTGATGTACAATGTGTGAATAGGGGGCGGTTTTGATGAGAACGAACTCAAAGAGCTATATCGCATTTTTGCTGATGGTTATTATGGTTGTTACAGCCCTTGTAGGTTGTGGAGCGGCTTCTGAAGAGCCGGTGGTTGCTCAAGGAGTGGCTTATCAGGTTGAATTGCAGGGTGTAGCACCTCCAGCGGCGATTTATCAGATTTTCCCGGATGAAGGGCTTGCACAAAGAATAGCGGAGACCCTTGGAGACGGCAAAACAGTTTCTAGTGTTGTCACACAAGCAGAACTGGATGAAATTACAGAGCTTAGCGGTTCATGGTTACCTATTAATAACTTAGAAGGAATGCAGTATCTTGCCAATTTGATACAATTGACCTTGAATCACAGCCAAATCAGCGACCTTGCACCATTGGCAGGGCTCAACAATTTGACGAATTTGAACTTGTGGAACAACCAAGTCAGCGACCTCGCTCCATTGGCGGAACTTACCAGTTTGGAGTCGTTATCTTTGGGTGTCAACCCAATCAGCGACCTTGCACCATTGGCAGGGCTCAACAATTTGACGAATTTGAACTTGTGGGCCAACCAAATCAGCAACCTCACGCCATTAACGGGGCTTTACAATTTGGAGTCGTTAGACTTGAGTAGCAACCCAATCAGCGACCTCACACCATTGATGGGCCTTCACAATTTGGAGTCGTTATCCTTGGTTTACAACCAAATCAGCGATTTCACGCCATTGACGGGACTCGCCAATTTGGAATCGTTGTTCTTGCAGAATAACCAAATCAGCGATCTCACACCATTAACAGGGCTTAACAGTTTGACGCGGTTGAGCTTATGGAACAACCAAATCAGCGACCTCGCACCATTGGCTGGACTTTCCAATTTGGAGTGGTTATTCTTGGCTAACAATCAAATCAGCGACCTTTCACCACTAGCCGGGCTTATCAATTTGACCTGGTTGAGCTTGAGTGTCAATCAAATCAGCGACCTCACGTCATTAACAGGACTTACCAAGTTGACGGATTTGGACTTAGATATCAACCAAATCAGCGATATTACACCGCTATCGGAGCTTACCAATTTGGAAATGTTAGCCTTGGGGAACAACCAAATCTATGACTTTAGCCCTCTGGCTGATTTAAGGTCAGTACGAGTGTGGGCGAGAGATCAGCGCATTACACTCTCCCCTGAGATGAGAGCAAACCCGCTCTTTGTCCCAAATGTGGTGCGCAATGTCGATGGCACTCTAATTGCACCGCGCCATATCAGTGATAGCGGGACGCATCAAGATGGAACTATTACATGGAACAATTTGACCTCTCAGGAGGTCGTTACATATTCGTGGTATTACTGGTTTGATTTTAGTGGTTCTGGTCACGATAACGATGTTATAGGACATGGACCGTATATCTCTGGCACAGTGACAATTCCACTTGTTGCCCCCTCTGTCCAGCAAGTAACCTTCCGTGCAAACGGCGGAACCCCTGCCACACAAATGGTGGATGTGACCCTTGGCGAACGCTATGGTGCGCTGTTCGAGCAGATTGAGAGGCCGACAAAGACGCTCCGGGATCATGGCCAGGATGTCGAAATGCGGTTCATCGGCTGGTTCACTACGCCCTCTGGCTCCGGTGTACAAATTCATGCAACTGACCTTGTGACGGAGGATAGTCCGCGTATCTTGTATGCCCGTTGGAGGGGTGGTTCAATACCTGCTCATACATTAGCCTTTGTCGGTAACGGTGGTATTCCTGAAGGCCAGGGAATAGACTATTCTCGAGTTTTCAATGCAACCATGGCAGAGGCGTTTGCTATGATTGATGAGCCGGTGAGAGCCGGATACAGATTTATAGGCTGGGCTATTGAACAAGGCAGCATCATGATACCCGTCTTGCCGACTGATCCAACGACTGTTGGTACCCATTTTGTTGCCAAATGGGAGCCTATCACTACCACCCAAACCCTAACCTTCCACCTAAACGGTGCACCCGGTGAGAACCCGACACGCACCGCAACCTTCCCAGGCACCTATCAGATAGCCTTCACCGCCGTAGGCACTCCGCAACGAGATGGCTACACCTTCGGCGGCTGGTTTGCCACACAAGCCGAAGCCAACGGGACGGGTTCTGCGGGACAGGTGTTAGCGACAACGCCTGTGACAGGGGAGTCAAGCCGAACCCTGTGGGCACGATGGACAGCGATTGTTGTTCCGCCGCCCGCTACAGTGAATGTCACCTTTGTCTTAGGTCAAAATCTGCCCAATGCGGTTCTACCCAGACTGGAAGGCCAGCAGATCGGTCAGACCAATGTACCAACACCGCCAGTGGTTACCGGTTACACATTCACCGGTTGGTTACGCCAACAGACAGGGAATCGTTACGCGACTGCGGCAGATGTTGGAGCCGTTATGGTGTCGCAACCCACGACCTTTGTAGCGCAATGGGAAGCGGTTACTCCGCCGCCTACGCGAGATATCACATTTGCACTAAACGGCGGTAACATCAATAATGCCACAGCAAATGTAGTACGTACAATCCCGGCAGGTGGAAGCATTGCCCTTGCCAATATCCCGGTGATTCCGGTACGTGCGGGACATACATTCCTTGGTTGGTTGGAAACAAGCCCTAGCGGCAATGCAACACGCTTCCAGAGAAATGAGGCTTTCGTTACGTATCTCAACGGTACGACAGGAAACAGGATTTTCACAGCCCAGTGGGAGCAAGATCGCGTCCCGGTTTCAGGCGATCATCGGGCATTCTTGATCGGGTTCCCAGACAACACCATGCGTCCAGGGGCGGCACTTACCCGTGCAGAAGCGGCAACCATCTTCTTCCGGCTGATTGATGACGAATTCCGCGCGTTACCAAACGTATGGAGCACAAGGAATAGCTTTGCAGATGTACAAAGCGATAGTTGGTTTAATAATGCGGTCTCTACCATGACTCGTATTGAGGTGATCCGCGGTGTAACAGCCACGACATACGCGCCGCACAGAAGTGTGACAAACGGTGAGTTCTTTGCAATGTTGGTTCGCTTTAATCGCCTCCTAGATAGTGAAACCATCAGTGTGACAAGCACCGGCGGACACTGGGCAAGTATTTATGCACAAGCTCTGGAAGAGGCCAATTTGATCGACGGCTTCAGCGGCAACCCCACAAGGCTGGATGCGCCGATCACACGTGTATTCGTAGCAGAACTCGTCAATCGCAGTGTGACAGGGCGTGTTGTGGAGAACAGAGACCACCTAATCAGCGACAGTTCGCTTAGAAGAACATGGACAGATCTGCCTCCAACATCACCCCACTATCTGAATATGGTGATGGCGGGGCATACGGTGGAGTATGATGTTATTAACACCAGCACAGCCGGTGAGTGGAACGGTGTCCGCTGGACGAGAATCGTCAGACACATCGACTGGACAGTACTAGAAGGGCCAAATGCAAACCCCCAAGCCATCATCAGCGCGATTCAGGCGCAACAATCGGGACAAAATAGATTGAATGGGTCGATTTAGAGAGGTGAAACTATCCATTGCCTAGAGGGTAAAATGTGAAGACAATTTCTATTATAAAAATAGCTTCGAGCAAAGTGCTTGAAGCTATTTTTTTGTGAAAGATTTTCCAATACAGGACTTGACAATTTGAGTCATTTAATGTAGGATAAATGCACAATTGAAATATGCACATAGAAATTATGCATCAAAGGAGTGATAGAGCTATGACGTTTGGAGAAAAGTTGCGTGTTGAACGGGAGAAAGCATCAATCTCACAGGAAAAGCTAGCTATGCAAATAGGCTTGACTAGGAACAGCATTGTCAACTACGAACGCGGTGCAAGCTACCCTAAAACTCGTGAGATTTACTTTAAACTGGCGGAATTTTTCAATGTAAACGTAAACTATTTTCTCACAGATGACGAAGCCTTCATAACAGAAGCTACCGAGCGTTATGGCAGAAAGGGAGCCTTGGAAGCAAACGTAATCTTGCAACAAGCAAACGCCCTGTTTGCAGGGGGCGAGCTTTCCGAAGAGGACATGCTTGGCTTCATGCACGACATGCAGGCGATCTACTTCAAAGCCACAGAGAGGGCGCGTGAAAAATATACACCTAATAAGCATCGCAAGCCAAAAGAGCCATCTGAGTAAGAGCGAGGTGCCAACTATGGATTATACTTACCACGCCGCACAGGAAACCGTAGAGAAATACGGTACCCGCGATCCCTATGAGTTGCTGGATGCGATGGGTGTTGACCTTCATTTTTCAGATAACTATGAGCCGGATGGTCTAAAAGGTTTTGCGGCAATCCAGAAAAATGGCATGTATGTTGTAATCAATGCAAAACTGGATGAGCATGAAAGACGCATTGTGGCAGGGCATGAGGGTAGCCACCTTATTTGCCACAGACAGGAAATTTTAAAGTCTCCGGCAAGAGCCTTGCGGGATTTTACCATGTATACCAACAATGGCCGATTGGAATATGAGGCCAATCGGTTCTTAGCAAACTTCCTCATTTCTGATGAAATGGTCTTAGATGTGGTTTCAAGTAGCGAATCAGATTTTCTATCCACCGCCAGTGTGCTCTGCCTGCCTCCGGAGCTTTTGGCGTTTAAATTATATAGCATGATGCATCGGGGATTGCCGGTCAGGAATCCTGTAGATTTGAAAAGCGATTTTCTTCGCTCAACTTAATAGGAGGCGACTTTTACTGGTAACACAATGTAAAACACGCAAGATTCTATGTCCTGTTTGCACAAGAGGCAGGTTGTTTGATGAGAAGGATGAGGAAGCTTCATCTATTCACACACATCCGCCGCCGCTCCATACAAGAGGAAGATTCTTTATTAAATGCCCAAGATGTAAAAGCCAGATCGGCATATCTATAAAAACTTCATAAAATACGATAATCACTTCGTAAAGAGCATCATCCACCTGTTAAGGCGTGGCAATCGTCCACGATAAAATGCAGGATTTGCCCTTGTCCAAGATGGCAAGGGGTCTGAGATAGGAGCCTTACAAGTAGCTTTTTAGCTATGCGTAAGGCTCCTTTTTTGTTGTCTTTTTTAGCTGAGAAGCGGAAAGGCAACGATGCGAAAGCACCTAGCGCATATACGAGGACGTGCTCCACCTCTCTAATCAGATTTTTTGAACTACTAAAAAATTTGGATTGGAGAGAAAGAAATGCAAAACTGGCGAGATTACAGGGACTACAGGAAGGTCAAGAATACTGACGGCTCTTATACCTACATCATCAAGGTGGAAGGTGAAAATGTGGAGGTTAGTCAGGTGATTTACAGGGAGTATGCAAAATATGCCCGAAAAATGGAGTATATGGAATGCGATCTGAAACGAGATCGTGTCCTCCAAGACGAAAGCGGCAGAGCGGTCATGGATGAAAAGGGGAGCCACATCACACTTCCTGAGCGTGAAGTATCCTTGGACAAGCTTACCAATGAAGATTGGGAGTTTCCGGCATCAGAGCCGTTGCCGGAAGTAGTTGTAATGAAACGACTTGAAATGAAGGAGCTTCATCGTTGTCTTGATTTGCTTGACGATGATGAGCGTGAGCTTATTGAAGCATTGTTTTTCAAAGGTTTATCCGAACAGGCATATGCTGAGATTCTTGGTGTTAGAAAGCAGAGCGTCAATGAGCGAAAATGCCGGATTCTGAAAAAATTGAAAATTTTTTGAAAACGATCCCTGTCAAACGAGTTTGCCAGCGGTACCCCTTATGAGAGGACTATGAGAGTCCCCTCACCGGCACCTTCTAAACTTCATACGAGGCCATCAGGTACAACCTCACAGTCACCGAAAGGTAAGCCGTAGAGGGGATCACCGGCGAAGACCTACCGAGGGATCGGCAGCGAGCGGGATTTCCAGCTACAAAAACCGGATTGCACCCGGTAAGGCGATGACAAGGCAGTGAGCATGTATCTCCGTCCAGCCACAGGACATCCCAATGGGGACGGGTACGCATCAGAATGCGGCGGGTGAGATTCCCAGGGTGTTGACGAGCAATCAACCGCCTGATGGCAACAGTCGGAACGGCTTCCGGCTATAGAAAACGAAATGAGGATGTGAAGACGATGACAGACGGAACAAGACTCTATTACGAAGAAGTCATAGAACGGACGGAACTTGCCCGCCATGCAGATAATAAAGGGCGCAGACACAAACTTGGACTCAACGAGTACACCAAGGCGGAGATCGAGAAGCGGCATGGGCTGGTTCGTACATACCCCATGCCGCGAGGCGAGGATCGCTTGTGCCGAGCCTAACCCATCTAAGCCTCTTCTCCGGCATAGGCGGCATAGATTTAGCGGCGGAATGGGCAGGATTTGAGACTGTTGGGCAGTGCGAGTTTGCGGCATATCCGACAAAGGTACTGACAAAACATTGGCCGGACGTGCCACGATGGAAGGATGTGCGAGATGTCACAGCAATTAACTTTCTGGAGCGAACCGGACAAGCCTCCCCCACCCTTATATCCGCCGGATTTCCGTGCCAACCTCACAGCCTTGTGGGCAAACGTAAAGCATCTGGTGACGAGCGTGACCTCTGGCCGGAGCTCCGGCGTGTGCTTTGCGAGATTAGACCGCAATGGGGGCTTTTTGAAAATGTACGGGGACTATTATCAAGCGGACATAACAGGTTCTTTGGAGGCATACTCCGAGACTTGGCCGACTTGGGGTACGCTGTTGGATGGTGCCTGTACGGAGCTAACCGGGTTGGTGCCGTTCACCAAAGAGAGCGGGTATTCATCGTGGCCTACGCCCCTCGCGAGCATAGGTCTGGGATGGATGCGAATGTCAAAACACAATGTTCAGCACTCGATCCATCGGACATGGAAGCGTGGCGGAACAATACATTGCACCTATTACATGATCTGGGACGGGATTTCGCCAATCCAAGCAACGGAGTATGTAGAAACGATGATGGGCTTCCCCAGCGGGTGGACAATCTTACCGCTTTAGGGAATGCTGTTGTGCCGTGGCAGGTGTATCCAATCCTGCGGATGATTGCGATAGTAGAAACGGAATATGCAAAACAGATAAAAAACGGAGGAAATCAATGATAAGAAAGAGACGAATTCTTTGTGCGCTTCTTGCCCTGCTTATGATTCTAAATGTAGGCATGGGCGCCTTTGCAAACGCTGAAACACTGACCGAACCGGAACGCAGGCATCCAGCCAAGACCGGCGATGAAGCCTTGCTGTATGACTATCTAGCAGGAAATTTGATGCATTTAACGGAATGCCCAGAGACCTTCAACTTTCTATACGATGGCTTGCCTGTGCGCTTCCCGCCCTCGGATGTCCCATATAGGCCGGAACAGATAGCGGTTTTGATGCTGGGCGTCTTGCCTCGAAGCTGGTCGGAGCTTGTGTATGATCGCCCCATTCCGCCGGAAGCCGTGGGATATGTGTATGACCCCACTGCATCAGTCGGCTTCTTTCGCAGATTAGCAGGGATTCTCCCGGCGAATGCTCTACCGCAAAGTGGTCATATAACAAACCATGGGTATGTGACTGCCGGAACACAGGGTACTTCCGGCGGACGGTATACGATTACGATTGATGGTGTCGAGATTCCGGCTTTTTGTAACAACCGGAACATTCCGGGGCCTGCAAGCGGGGCGTCCCACCGCATCATGGGTATGGCAGAACCCCAAGCCTTACGCGCCCTGTACTTCGGCTGGGGTGGACCAGGTAATATTTTCGGGCCGGGACAGATGGCGGAAGGGGTGTTATCTACCACCATTGTGACGTCCTATGTGTTCGGTCACACCGGCAACCCATCCACGCATAACCTGCAAGGTGCGCGAGATTTATGGGCGCGAGTACAAGACACAGCGAATCATCCCATGCGGGCAAATGTGCAGGGTATTTTCATTGATGTGCTTGCCGCTGGTTCTCAAAACCTTGTGGCAATTCGGGTGCTTCCTGATCCAGACCCTGACCCGGAACCCACGCCAACGCCTACACCCGACCCAGACCCCGATCCTGATCCAGCACCTGATCCGGGGCAAGTGCAGATTATCAAGACCTCTGAATCTGGTGTCGTTGCGGGAATTCAGTTCCGCATTACTGGTCAAGGTGTTAATCAGGTGGTGACCACATCCGCCGGTGGTTCTGTTGTTGTGCCGGGGCTTCAAGCGGGCGTTTTTGTGGTGGAGGAACTTGATCTTGGATCACAATATATGCCACAACCGCCGCAGACCGTGACAGTTATGCCAAACCAGACGGCAGTCGTGTCTTTCCACAATAGGATAAGTACAGGCGGCTTGCGGGTCGTGAAGACTTCGGAATCGGGTGTCATTGCCGGGATTCAATTTCGAATTACAGGCAACGGTGTGAACCAAACTGTGACAACAGGTGCGGACGGTTCCATTACAGTGCCGGGGCTACAGTCGGGGGCGGTTACGGTAGAGGAAGTCCAAAGACCACAGTACGAACTCCAGCCGCCGCAGACGGTGACGATAGTAGCAAATCAGACGGCGGTTGTGAACTTCCATAACACACTAAGACCGGGCGATCTCCGTATAGTGAAAACATCAGAATCTGGTGTGATTGCGGGAATCCAATTCCACGTTACTGGAAACGGTGTGAACCAGACGGTGACAACAGGCTTGGATGGCTCCATCATGATTCCGGCTCTCAGGCCGGGGACGTTTACTGTGACAGAACAAAGTCTAGGATCGGAATATGTGCTGCAAGCACCTCAGACGGTAGTTGTGCGCCCCAACGAGACAACAAGCGTCAGTTTCCACAACCAACTTCTGCGCGGTAGTGTGTCCGGCTTAAAAGTCGGTGAGGATTTTATGATATTCCATGACGCAAGCGGTCTGGCTGGTGCCGTGATCGGCTTGTTCCCCGCAGGTACAAGCGTGTTCACTGAGGCTACAGCCTTAGCGGGTGCAGTTTCCGGCACAGGCGGGAAGTTCTCATTTAGTGACTTGCTGTATGGCAACTACCTGATTCGCGAGCTTTCGCCAGGGAGTGCGGTGTATCTCTTGAACGAAGAGGTGTTCCCTGTCAGGATCAGCAGTGATGGGCAGATCGTTCCGATCACACTGACCAATGAACTATTGCGCGGACATATTGAGGGACACAAGGTCGGAGAGACCTCCACGGGTATGTTAGCAGGTATCTTCGAGGATGCGGACGGGCTAGAGGGTGTGACTATCGGCATCTTTGCGCCGGATACAGAAAACTTCTCTGAGGAATCAGCTTTAGAGGTTGCAATCACAGACGAGTATGGTCGCTTTACCTTTGAGATGCCCTATGGATATTTCCTGATTCGTGAACTCTCAACAGGTAATGATGCCTATGTGTTGAGCGAAGAAACCATCCCTGTCCGCATTGACACAGATGGGCAGATTATTGAAATCCGCTTGGAAAACCGGCTTGCTGTTGGATGCATCCACGGTATGAAAACCGGCGAGACCACCGAAGGTCTCTTAGCTGGGATGTTCTCTGATCGGGATGGTCTTGCCGGTGCCACAATCGGACTATTTGGATTGGTGGAGTTGGGTATAGCCCAGCCAGAAGATAACGCAGGTGAAGAATCCGAATACTCGGCGGAAGATGAGGATGAGTCGGAAGCTGAACTGATCCCTGCGTCTGATGCCGAGGACGATGATACCGACTATGATGATGACCAAGGCGAAGATGAGCCAGAGAAAACCATTCTATCTATCTCAGGGATCCCGCTGGAGGACTTTGCCTTTACAAGTGAAACCGCCGTACAGACTGTCATCTCTGCCGAGGGTGGCAGTTTTTCTTTTGCGGATGCAATCATGGGTCATTGGGTGGTCAGAGAGGTCTATGCACCAGCGGGCTATGTGCTCAATGAAACTCTGTTTTTGGTTGAGATTACAGAGGATGGCGAAGTGGTATATGTGGAGGAAATCTCCAATGCCCTAATTCGCGGCAGTATTGAGGGCATCAAAGTCTGTAGTACCACAGGTTATCCCCTTGAGGGAGCAACTTTCGGGCTGTTTGTGTCAGAGGAATCGACATTCACTGCTGATACAGCACTCATGACTGATACATCGGGCGAAGATGGTATTTTTGGCTTTGAAGATATCATATTCGGCAGGTATCTTGTGCGGGAACTTGCGGCACCGGATGGCTATTTGCTGTCTGATGAGACCTTCGAGGTGAAAATTGGCTATGACGGACAGATTGTGGATATCCGCGCCGAAAACGAGCCTGAACCGGATATACCGGACGAGCCGGAGCCTGAAACACCAGAAGTGCCAGACGAACCAGAAGATGAGCCGGAAGATGAGGAGGACAAGCCGGACAAAGGTACCCCAAATCCACCAGACCAACCGAACCGTCCCAATCAGCCACCGCGCGCACCGCAGACCGGGGATGATACCCAACTTCCGTGGCTTACGTTGGTATTGTCGTTGATCGGTATGCTTGCAATAATCGGTGGTGCCGTCTGGTATAAGCGCAGACGTACAAGGAGTTCAAATGCAGAATAAACGATTTGCAATCATACTGGTATCGGTCTTCGTATTTCTCACCTTGCTTCTCATCTTCATAGGCGCAATCAGAGAGATCGTACCGCAAATGGCAGAATACCGCGCCGCAGAACAGGCGTATCAAGAGGTTAGAGAGATAGCGCGTCCATCGGTGGAAGATGTAGAGGGCGAAGAGCCGCAACGCATAGACTGGGTAGCCTTGCGGCATCTGAACCCAAACAGTGTAGGCTGGATCGTGGTGGATGGTACCAACATCGACTACCCCATCGTCCGGGGAATGGATAACGATTGGTACCTGCACCACACCGTCACCGGGGAACGCAACACATCCGGCGCTATCTTCATGGATCATAGGAATGATGCAGGCTTCTTCGATCCGCACACCTTGATTTTCGGTCATGATATGCGGAATGGCACCATGTTCGCAGGGCTTCACGGCTTCACAGGGGATACATTCAGAATCTACACCCACAATGGAGTGTTGGAATATGCGGTCTTCTCTCGGCGCATCGTGGCGGCGGATGATGTGCTGTATATGTTCCCATCTTTGGAAGAACACGAGGGGCGTATTGTAACCCTGTCTACTTGCGTGTTTCGGAGAGATGATCTCCGGTTTGTAGTACAGGGAATTTTAGTGGAAGGAGACAAAAGTTATGACAAGATATATTAACCCCGCAATCACAGGATATGACCAGTTTTTAGTAGACTATGTAGCCATCATTCATAACCGCGACCCCAACATAGAAAGGCGTTTGGTGGAACATGGATTGGAGCACTTGCGCTCATACATGCCGGATCAATTTCCTACGGCGCATATCCCTCCCTTTACTGAAAGCTATGAGGGCAAGCAGGCGCGGGAATTTGCCTTTGTGTTCCAATGGAATGAGAGCACAGAACGTTTTGATATCCTGTACTCTGGCTTTGCCGTGACTACGCGCCCGGCAGAGTTTTTTGAGACTAGATTTGACCGATGGACACAACTGGAAGCCGATTATACCCAGCTGGCAAAAAAGGGTCATGCAATCAGCTTTGAGGACTTGAAATTCGAGGTGTTCAAGCGGCTTTGTGAACGAAACGGCACGCCGGATCAGGGGCAGAGACATAAAATTTGGCTGAGGGATACGGACAGTAGAAGCGGTTCGCGCTGTTGGTTCCGTGTGACCTTTTTTGTGGAGGACGACACGCCAGTCGTCCGCTATGAAACCTATGGCGTGTTGGAACTACAGCCCTATAGCGTGTCGGATGTCCGCTTTGAGCGTTGGCTGGAGTTTGAAGCCTATGCCAAGAATCTCATAAAGCCTGAATTCCAATTTAACTTCGAGGAAATAAAGACAGAGCTTGTTAAGGCTTGCCCCACAGGGCCGGATTCCAGTTACTCTCAGTCTGTTTGGGCCGGTGGAGATCGTACAGTCTCCCGCCGAGGCTATCGCTTCTGGTTTAATTTCACCAACGAGGACAGCATACCTAAGATTCGCTACACCAATTATTCTTTTAGCTAAGGAAATATAAGGAGAACATACCATATGGCATTACATTTTGTTGTACCAAAGATGCAAGAGACTTTCGGAACATTGGAGTTCAGCAGGTTCCTGGGCGAGAGCCGGCGCAGAAATGCGGACGGTTCTTTTTCTGTTATCCACAAATACGCTTTGCTCTCATCCGTGCAGGTGGGCGATGAGGTGACCGTTGAATTGCCGGAGAAGGCGGGCAAGAAGGGCTTCCCATTCCGCACGAAAGTTCAGCTTGTGAAACCGAAGATCAGGGCAGTCGGTCAGGTGATCGGCGACAATGCCCATCGCGGCTACGAGATGTCCGCAGAGAACATGACGAAAATATAGTAGGGGGATAACAGCATGAGCATGAAATTAGAAGCAGGCTTCCAGATCGACTACCCAGAAACCTTTGGTGAACTCCGTTTTTGGGGGCTACGCCGGGAGCGGCAGGTCTACGATGATGAGAATAATCAGACGGGTGAGATTGATCGGCGGACATATAACCTCGTATCCACAACTCAGCAGGACATGATCCCGGTTATTCTGCCGGGACACGTTCCGGTGCGAAACTTCCCGCAGGATACGGTGGTGGAGCTGGTGAATCCTGAGATCAATTCCGGCGCGAACCGCAACTTCCGGGGTGCGGAGGTGTTCTGGTGGGTCACCGCTGAGGATATTGTAGCCGTGAAGTCCGGCGTAGCTACACCGCCCAAGGGGGACAAGACAGAGAAATAACCAATCCATACACAGGGAGCCACAGACATGGTTTGTGGCTCCCATTTTGTCTGGGAGGAGGTATAGCAGATAAAGCCAACAAGATTTTCATATAAAGGCAAGCGCATCCGCGCTAGTCACAAGCACCTCATGCTTCATCTGGGGATGATATGTTTCATCCCTCCATTCGGCTTTGCAGTCCTGACCTACTACTATTCTTTCTTGCTGATTGGCCTCATTGCGATGATAGTGGTCTATGTCGGGCTGGGCGCCTTATACTTCAGGTGTTTTCCTCATCACTACAAACAGTTAGAGCACCGGCAAGCCATCGCCCGGATGATCTTAGATAACAATTGGCATGGCACAGAAGATGGGAAATCCGAAGGCTGGTTTAAGGATTTGGGGAAGTCCGGCAAAAAGAAAATCGCTCACTTTCCAAAGATATGGTACCGAATGCAAAAGGGCGTGATCTATCTCACGGTGCAGATCACGATGGATAAGCACCAGAAGCAATTAGCGGACTTGGAGCCTAAGATCGAGCCGGGGCTCTTTTGTGAGACTGTGCGCAAGGACTACTACGAGGGATATATCTCTTATGCGTTCTTATATGATGCCCGGCGTGCCAGAATCCAGATTGATGATGTGGCGGTCAAGGATGGGAGTATGAAGCTTATGCATCATATCTCATGGCACTTTGATTCCCTCCCGCATATGTTGGTTGCCGGTGGCACAGGCGGAGGTAAGACCTATTTTTTGCTTACTATAATTAATGCACTGGTCAAGACGAATGCTGTTTTATATATCCTAGATCCAAAGAATGCCGATTTAGCAGACTTGGCTACGGTGATGCCCAATGTCTACAGTCAAAAGGAAGAAATGGTAGACTGCCTGAACCAATTCTACGATGACATGATGGAGCGCAATGCCGCAATGAAAGGATTACCCAATTACAGACCGGGCGAGAATTACGCCTACTATGGTCTACCTGCAAATTTCCTGATTTTCGATGAGTATGTGGCTTTTATGGAGATGGTGGGCATGAAAGAGAGCGGTGCGGTCATGGACAAGATCAAGCAGATTATTATGTTGGGACGGCAGAGCGGCTTTTTCCTTATTCTAGCTTGCCAGCGTCCGGATGCAAAGTATCTGCAAGATGGTGCCAGAGATCAGTTTAACTTCCGGGTAGCCCTCGGGCGCCTCTCTGAACACGGCTATTCGATGATGTTCGGCGAGGTGAAGAAACAATTTTTCCCCAAGACGATCAAGGGACGGGGCTATGTGGATGTGGGCGAGAATGTGATCACGGAATTCTACACACCGCTCGTTCCGGCGGGATATGATTTCTTAGCTGAGATCGGGCGACATACAGGAGGAAACGTATGATAGAGATGAGTGTATATATTGCCAATGTTGGCAAGTTGAATGAAGGCGAGTTGGTTGGCGAATGGTTCCGACTGCCTGTAGATTTTGAAGATGTGGCAGAAAAAATAGGGCTAAACAGCCGATATAAAGAATATGCCGTTGCCCGCTATGAGCTACCATTCGAGATTAGCCAAGATACTAGCATTGAGGAAATCAATCGCCTGTGCGGACTGGTGCGAGAGTTGGAGGAGATGTTTTCATGTGACGCATTGCCGGAGCTATTGGCCTCGGGATACTTCAAGGGTATTGAGGATTTGGCACAGAAGCAAGAAAGCATCATACATTGGGTCGGATGTGAGGATATGGAAGATGTAGCTCGTCAATGTGTAGAAGAAAACGGCTTGTGGAATGTTCCGGAACGTTTATGGAACTATCTGGATTATAATACGATTGGACAAACCCTAGAAACTGGCGGAATCTTTATATCCACTCGGCACGGCATTTTTGAGGTTTGCCGATAATCTGTCAGTAAAAATCGTTCTATTAAAATACCACAGTAAGAGGAGGTATGAGATGTATACAGTCATTATTTCTATGCAAGACGAATGTGACTTCACGTTCCAAAGCAAATATTGTAATGCGATGGATGAAGCATATTTACATGGTCAAGCCAAGGACGGCGAGATCGTCAGCGTTTACAAAGCGGATGAGCTTATAGATCAAGTGCGCTTTTGCGGCATGCTAAGGGACGGCGGCAAGTGGCAACGGGGAACGATAAAATCTGATGAGAGAAGCTAATCCTTGTATGGATCGACTCCTCCCATTCGACTGTCTCTCTCCCCTACGCCTGATACAACACAGAGCGGGCGTATGTGATGCACAGAATCTCTTCCGGGCTATAGCGGGCGGCGTGTCCAAATAGCTGTTCAAACTCTCGGCGATCCGGTGCGGCGATGTTCCAAGTGCTATAGGAGCAGGTGCAGTCCCGGCGAAGCTCCTGCGCATCGGTCTTGAATGTGAATTCTCTCCCATCCTTGCAAATGGTTACAGTAAGCGTCTTGGCCTGGGAGTCCCTTACCGCCGCCATGATTCGCTTTACTCTGTGGACAGGGGCAAGAGGAGTTTCCAGTATAGCGGTATACTCTACTGCTATAGCATCCATGCACAGAAAATCCATCAACATCTCTTCTTGGTGACTGTTTATGTACTTCTCTACTTCTGTTGCCGCATATTGGGCAGGGTCGAGAATATACCGGAGTAGCGAATCCTCTGTCCAGTTGTTTGGGACATAGCTACAATAAAAGCTATTTTCCTCATTGCTCTGGGTACTGAGATATACCTTGCGGGCTTGTTCAGAAGCCCTATATTCCTGAAAACGTGCGAAACGTGCAATCTCTTGCGGGGCAGATAGTTCCGAAATTTGCAGGTTTCGGCGGTCATTGCCTATTCGCTTCTCAACAGCTTGGCATACAGCCTGTTTCAAAGTTTCCTGTAAAGCTTCCGAGTTTCGTGCTTCGTCATCGGTAAACTTGCGGAGATTATTTTGTACATCATAGAGTAGCCCATCCTGTTTGCAATAGATCCCAGCATATGCAAAGTTGCCCTTACGCTCAATCCCGGTACTGCTCCATTGTTGCTGGATGTACAGATAGTCAAAGGTCTCATCTTTGCATACCCGAATGATTGTATAGTAGTGGTTGTCTATGAGGCTACCAAAGCTTCCACTGTATGAACTGGCTAACCATCCCATGAACGCATTTTCTGTCTCGTTTGATATATTTTTCATTCTGTAACCCTCCTTGTTATTCTAAACATTCACTGTATCTTCCAGCTTGGTCATACCGCGACTGTTTACCTTGCCACGACTTCCATACATGTGGCGAATCTCGTCAAGGTCATAGTCCTTGCGGCTACGTGGGCGGTAGCCATCCGGGGGAAGATACCAGGCTGTTTTCTTTCTGTGCCACTGGAAATTTAGAGTTCCCAACCTCTCCTTGTGTGGCTTGGTATCTCCTGTGACCCAGACAAAACTCCCTATGATCTCAATGGTGATACCCTCCATCTTCATCAGTTCAGTTATGAGGTCTTTGAACTGATCGGCTGTTTCAGTGCTCTCTCTCCGTGCCGTATAGGTTTCGCCATCCTTGGTTTTGTGTATATCCTTGAGCAGTGGAAACAGTGTGTCATACTCGGCGTTGATCTCCTGCATGGTGGCAGTATCCCCGCCTCTGTCTGGGTGGTGCTGTTGGGCGAGCTTCCGGTACTGTCCTTTCAGTTCTTCCAATGTTTCCGGGGTTGGTGTAAAAAACTTATACATCGTGTGATCCTCCTGCTGTAGGTTATTTTGATGGTGGGCGGAAGCGTGCGCGGCTTACGCGCCATAGTTACCACACTCAGCAGGGAGCCGGGGAAGTCAATGGGAACGTGAAATAAAATACAAATAACGTCCCGAAGGACGTCACAAATTTAACCCTTTTTATGTCGCGAAAGCCCATTTACTTCCCCGGATCCCTGTGGTATGTCCCTGCCCAGGGTATGGACTACCTGCCAGACTGTGTTTGGGAAATCCCATGTCCTTTGTTCGTATACGAACTCCATACATTGCAACAGAATAATCAGGAAAGGAGGGGAATCACAATACCAAATACAAATGATGGTGCTCTGACTGCTTTTATGGTGAATATGAATGAAATTCGGGATCAGCTTTTGATTCTAACTTCTTATGTAGATAATCATATGGATGTTCTTCCGGACGAAATACATTGGGGTCATGTAGGTAGCGCAAGGTGCACATTGGAATTGCTGTTCCAAATAAATCAGTTCCTGAATCTGGATTGAGCCAATTTTACCCACGGGACGGCGGCGAAGCGAACAGCCGTCCCGTGGTGAGCCGCGCGGAGCGCGGCGAGCCTGTTACCCCCTTATTCTAAGTAGGGGGGTACATTTTACTGAAACAAACAAGTGAGTAAGGCACAATCCTTTTACTATCAATGGTTTACGGATTCTAGATCAAGGTAACTGTTGTTACCTTTGGAATTGGAGGTGTCTACAGACACATTAAGAGCACAACGTTTGAAGTATGGAATTACACAAAAAGAGTTAGCGGACAAAGTAGGTGTTTCAAAGCAATACTTGACCATGATCGAAAACGGGAGTCGCCCGTTGTCGGAACAACTCAGGCAATCCTTAGAAGAGGCCATAGATGAACTATGGATTCTGAAAAGTGAGTGCCGCCTTGACGTGATGATAGATTATGTGAGGGTGCATTTCATGACGAAAGATGTTCGGCGCGTGGTGGAGGAAGCCTTGCGTTTCCCCTTCGATGACATGATCCGGGAAGAACGAGGCTTCTATGGCTATGAGGCAACTTATAGGTTTGGTGATCTCTACGTTATGCAGGGAGCGGCGGATAGTGAAGAACTCTATACCTTGCTAGAGCTAAAAGGCAGAGGGTGCCGGATGTTTGAGGCACATATGGAGGTCATCGACTGGAATTGGTACGACTTCTTCCAACATTGCCTAGACAATTTCAGCATCCGGATCAAGCGGCTGGATTTGGCGGTAGATGACCGGAACGGGCTTCTATGCATTCCCACCTTGAAGCAAAAGTGCCGGGTTGGTGAATGGGAGTCCTCTTGGATGAAGTCGTATTCCGGCTACGAGTCCGGTGAAAGGCTCCGGAATGAGGAGCAGGACAAGCGTGAGACTATGGGCGAAACCTTGTATCTTGGTTCTCTTAGCTCTGAAATCTACTTTTGTTGTTACCAGAAAGATTTTGAACAATATAAGAAGCAGGGTATCCCTATAGAAGATGCCCCGGTAAAGAACCGCTTTGAGATTCGGCTAAAGAATGATCGTGCAAGTAAGGCGATGGAAGATTTGGCATTCCGGCGGGATATAGACAGCACTGTCTTTGATATAGTGAACCGCTACACCACCTTTGTTGATAGTGTAGACGGTGAGCAAGTAGTAAACCCTCGCTGGCAGAAATTTATGGGGGATGGTCGGAGTGAGTTGCGGCTCACTGTACAGCCGGAGCCATACACAGTAGAACGGACTAGGAAGTGGTTCAAAAAGCAGGTTGCCCCATCCTTGAATCTACTTCTAGCCTTGGATGACATGGAGAAGGCAAGCTTTGTATCGGACACCTTGGGATGTGCGTCCCTGTCGGAGAAACATGTGCGGATTTTGAAGCAGGTAGCGAAGTTTCAGCAGGAGAAAGAATAGGAAATCATGCCGTCCGCAGGGGCGGTTATATTATTTTCGGGAGGAAAGTTTATGCAGAATAAAGTACAGATATTTGAGAATCAGGAGTTTGGAAAGGTTCGTGTTGTGGAAGTGGATGGGCAACCTTGGTGGGTACTCAAAGATGTGTGTGCCGCGCTTGATCTGTCTGATGCTAGAAGAGTTGCCGAACGTTTGGATGATGATGAGCTGAGTGGAGTTAGACTCCACTCAGGTGGACAAATGCGAAAAATGTATGCGGTGAACGAAAGCGGACTTTATGCTGTCATCCTGCGCTCAGATAAACCCCAAGCCCGCGCCTTTCGGAAGTGGGTTACCTCAGATATTTTACCCTCAATAAGAAAGCATCAGGCCTACATCGCACCTGAGACCTTAAAGCGGATGCAAGTAGATCAAGCTTTCACGAGCGATCTGCTCAAGGTTCTAACAGATGCGCAAGAGATCAACCAGGCTCTTGTGGGCTTCGTAGAAGTCATGCGTCCAAAGGCGGATTACTACGATGCCATTTTGCAATGCCCCTATGCCCTGCCGGTGACGATTATTGCAAAGGATTACGGCATGACGGCGCAGGAGTTTAATATACTGCTCTATTCCTTGGGCATACAATTCAGGTGCCACAAGACGTGGGTACTATATGCGAGGTATGCAGACTTAGGCTATACCCTGACAAAGACACGATTGGTAGAGGGTGAACAGGTGCCGATCCACACCCAATGGACGCAGGTTGGACGCCAGTTTTTATATGAGCGACTTAAGCAATATGGTATTCTGCCAACTGCCCAAACACTTATGGCAGAGCCAATGCAGGTGGAACGGCAAGGGATATGTCCTTAATTGAATACACATTAGAAGGTCGGCGGGATAAGGTGCAGACGGCGATTGATCGGATCAAGAACTTTGATCCTGTTGCAAGCGGCCTCATGGATGAGCCGTATTTTGTTGCCTATAGCGGGGGCAAGGATTCGGATTGTATCAGGATTTTGTTTGCACTGGCAGGTATTCGTCATGATCTTGTACACAATCATACCACTGTAGACGCGCCTGAAACTGTCCGCTATATCCGCTCCATCCCCAGCATCCAAATCTCGTGCCCGGACATGAGTATGTGGAAATTGATCGTCAAAAAACGTATGCCGCCCACACGTCTTGTGCGGTTTTGTTGCCAAGTGCTCAAAGAAAGAGGCGGACAAAATCGTTTTGTCGTAACAGGAGTTCGGTGGGCTGAGAGCGTGAAGCGGAAGAAGAGGCGCGGGAGTGTTGAAATCGTGCACTCTCGAAAGCATGTCATCTTGAACGCCGACAACGACGAAGATCGTAGGCAGTTTGAAACCTGCATCACGCAGGGCAAGCGGATACTTAACCCTATTATAGACTGGGAAACTGCTGATGTCTGGGAGTTTTTACGCTACTATGGGTGCCGTTCAAACCCCCTATATGAATGCGGATATACACGGGTTGGATGC
>Ga0131853_10000643_pt1 | contig 62868 bp, 48 predicted proteins | sample TergutLab28metaG_FD_92764 | JGI IMG/M metagenome (GOLD analysis project Ga0131853, IMG submission 92764) | Labiotermes labralis P1 segment gut microbial communities from Petit-Saut dam, French Guiana - Lab288 P1 (version 2) (version 2) | ecosystem: Host-associated > Arthropoda: Insects >...
AAAAAGAAAAGAAAAAAGCACAGTATGTTCAAAGATGTCTGGCGGAGGCTTAGGAAAAATAAGCTGGCGATGGCGGGGCTGTGCGTAATTTCATTATTTGCCGTTGTCGCTGTGTTTGCGGATTTAATCGTTCCGTTTTCCAACGGTATCAGGCATAATATCGACACGCGCCTCCTTCCGCCAAGCAGCGCGCATCTTTTCGGAACCGACGCTTTCGGGCGCGACGTGTTTGCCCGAATGGTTCACGGTTCGCGGGTTTCCCTGTCCATAGGGCTGTTTACGTCGGGTATAAGCATTATTATTGGAGGGCTGCTTGGAGCCGCCGCCGGGTATTACGGAGGCAAGACAGACAACATCATCATGCGTTTTTGTGACCTTATGATGTGTATACCCAGCATTTTACTTGCCTTGGCAATCGTCGCCGCCCTTGGCCCCGGGCTTAGGAATATGCTGATTGCCATAACGGTTGCCAGCGTTCCCGGCGCGACCCGCATGATACGCTCCGTTATACTGACCATTGTTGAAAACGATTATATCGAAGCGGCGCGTGCATGCGGTACCAGGGACTTTAGAATCATCTTCAGGCATATACTTCCAAACGCTATGTCCTATATGATTATGGCGTTCGCCATGGGATTGGCGGGTATGATTCTGTCGGCTGCCGCTTTAAGCTTTATCGGTATGGGGATTTTACCCCCGAACCCTGAGTGGGGCGCGATGCTGAATGAAGCCCGCACGCATATGAGGACTTCCGGTTATCTTCTGTATATCCCCGGCGGCGCGATACTTATTTCCGTATTGTCGCTCAACCTGCTCGGCGACGGCCTGCGCGACGCTCTTGACCCGCGTTTGAAAGATTAATCGTTTCGTGACTAGAGAGGAAGATAAGCCATTAGCGATGAATTATTAAGAATTGAAAATTTGGAGATTGCATATAAAACCGACATAGAGACCGTCCAAGCCGTCAACAATGTTTCCTTTACGCTTAACAGGGGGGAAACAATCGGGATCGTCGGCGAAACCGGCGCGGGGAAAACCACAACCGCGCTGGGGATTCTCAGGCTTCTTCCCGAGAGGACGGGTAAAATCTTAAACGGGTCCATCGTTTTTGACGGAACCGACCTGCTTGCCTTAAAAGACATGGATATGAGGAAAATACGCGGGGAGAGGATATCCATGATATTCCAGGACCCGATGACCGCGTTAAACCCAATTATGGCCGTCGGCGACCAGATTGGCGAGGCTTTGCTTCTGCATAACGAAACGCAGCGTACAAAGGAGCAGATTGAGCTGAGGGTTGAAGAGGTTCTGGAGCTGGTCGGGATACCCGCTTTCAGGAAGAAGGATTACCCTCACCAATTCTCCGGCGGCATGAAGCAGCGCGTCGTTATCGCCATGGCGCTGGCCTGTGAGCCTGAGCTTCTGATAGCGGACGAGCCTACAACCGCCCTTGATGTTACTATCCAAGCTCAGGTTTTGGCAATGATGCAGGAACTGCGCGACAGGTTCGGCACCTCCATGATAATGATAACCCATGATTTGGGTGTGGTTGCGCAGATTTGCGATAAAGTGGCGGTTATGTACGCCGGGGATGTTATTGAGTACGGGATGGTTGAGGATATTTTTGAGAGTGAGAGCCATCATCCGTATACAATAGGACTGTTCGGATCAATCCCAAACCTTGAGGTTGAAACGGAGCGGTTAAGCCCGATAGACGGTTTAATGCCGGATCCGACTAAGCTTCCTGAGGGTTGTAAGTTTTCACCAAGATGCCCTCAGCGTATGGATATCTGCTGGGAAAAAATGCCGGAGAATTATCAAATCCGCGATATTCATATGATATCATGCCATTTATTTAATGAAATGAAGAATAGGCAGAAAGGCGGCGAATAATATTGTCCGGTGTTATGATAGAAACAAAGGGCTTGAAGAAATACTTTAATATCTATAAAACCAGTTGGCTTCACGCGGTTGACGATGTAAGCATTGTAATCAAAAACGGGGAGACGCTGGGTGTGGTCGGCGAATCGGGCTGCGGGAAGTCTACGCTTGGGCGCGCTATTTTACGCCTGCATGAGCCTACCGCCGGCGAGGTCTATTTTGAAGGCAAGGAAATAACAAAATATAACGCGGAGGAAATGCGCAAGCTGCGCACCGCTATGCAGATTATTTTTCAAGACCCGTATTCCTCTCTGAACCCGCGGTTGTCCGTTGAAGAAATAATCGCCGAGCCTATGATAGTTAATAAAATGTTTAAAACACGCTCCGAATTATACAGCCGTGTGGACGAATTAATGGAAATCGTCGGCCTTGCCCAGCGTTTGGCGCCGGCCTACCCCCATGAGCTTGACGGCGGGCGCCGCCAGCGCATCGGGATAGCGCGCGCGCTTGCCGTTTCGCCCAAGTTTATAGTTTGCGACGAGCCTGTATCCGCGCTTGACGTATCAATCCAGGCGCAAATCCTTAATCTGCTGATGGACTTACAGCGCGATATGGGGCTTACATACATGTTTATTACCCACGACCTTTCGGTGGTAAAACATATATCCAACAATATAGCCGTTATGTATTTGGGGCAGTGCGTGGAGCTGGCTGAATCGAAGGAAATATTCGCGAATCCCCTTCACCCGTACACAAAGGCGCTGCTGTCCGCTATCCCGATTCCAAATCTTTCAAAACGCCAAGCGAAGATTGAGGTAATAAAAGGCGAGGTCACAAGCCCAATCGACCCGAAGCCGGGCTGCCGCTTCGCCAACAGATGCCCCAATTTCACCGAGAGCGAATGCACCCAGCCGCAGGTATTCACCGAGATTTCCCCGGGGCATTTTGCTTTATGCCCCAAGGTAAAGAGTGTATGAAATGCTTTGTTGGGTGAAACGGTTGATATGTAGATAATTTATATTTTAGACAGGAGGAAATACGTGATAAATTATCGTTTGGCGTATGTTTCTGATGCACAGGAACTAAAAAAACTAAATGAACTTTTTAATCCTAAAAAATGTATGACCTTGGAATCAATAGAAAGTTTATTACAAGAAAGCGAGCAAGTGGTTGTCTGTGTCGCAACAGACAGAAACAGTCTTGTCGGGTTCAGTTGTAGTTATATTTTAAAGTTTATGTGTTATACCTTCTTATACGGCGAGATAACGGAGTTCTTTGTAATGAAAGAGTACCGGCAACAAGGCATAGGCAAACATTTATTAATGTTTACAGAAGATGAACTCAATAAACGCGGAGTGAAGGATTTTTATGTTCTCACAGGTCAAAAAAACATAGCTGCTCAGTCGCTTTATATGTCCTGTGGATTTGCTGACGCGTTAGAAATTTTATATCAAAAAAATAATAAATAAGAGTGTAAATAAATAAACAGTATAAGCATTATCTGTGGTATATCAACCGTTTTGCCTGAAATATAAAAAACCTTGAGGATAACCCCAAGGTTTTTTAATTAACTTGCTATTCCCAGTAAAAATCGTAAACTTCCATGCTGTGGGCGGGGTACCTCAAATTAAGCCCGGGTTGGAGAGCCCAGTTGTTGATACCGAAGTTAAGCGGTACGTAAGCGGCGTCCTGATTTACGATGTTGATGATTTCCTTGTACATGCCAAGCCTTTCATCGGTATTGACGGTAACGCTGGCGATGTCAAACAATTCGTCAACCCTGGGGTTGCTGTAGCGCGCCATGTTCAGGTTGTCGATAAACGACGAGTGGAAAATCTGACTGAAGAAAGTCATATGCGAGGGAAGGGTGATTGCCATGACTCCGATATCGAAATTACCCATGAACAAATCCGCGATATAGGAGTTAATCTCCACCACGTCAATGCTTGCGGTAACGCCGATTGCGGCTAAGTCCTCCTGAAGAACCTGCGCGGACGACTCCATACCGATTCCGCTGGGCACCTTAATCCTTGAATCAATTGTGAAACCGTTGGGGAAACCCGCTTCGGCAAGCAGCTCCTTGGCTTTCTCCGCGTTATGCTCATAAAGATTGTCAGGCATGAAAGCTTCCAGTACCATTGCCGGGTTTACCATTGTGAAGGCTTCGTAGGCTTCGCCGTCGCGGGCAATGATTACGTGCGCCCTGCGGTTTGTGGCGTAGTTTATGGCCTGGCGTACCCTTACATCGTCGAAGGGCGCGTTCTCATTGTTCATAATTACGTAGAAGATTTGCGCGGTCGGGGTGGAAAGGATTAAGTATTTGCCTGAATCCCTTATATGACCAACGTCCGCCGGCGGTACGCCGACATAGCTTAATTCTCCCGCCTCGAAAGCCATAAGCATGGTTGAGAAGTCGGGAATGGAGCGCATCGTAAGGGTTTTGGCCTCAGCTTCGCCGCGGTAATAATCCGGGAATGCGTTGAAATCAAGCCGCTGGCCCTGCGCGTTCTCGGTAAGGTAGAAGGGGCCCGTACCCATCGCCTTATCAACGATATCATCGCCGGCTTCCAGGGTAAACGCCTCATTCATTATGTAGATGTTGGTAAGCTGTAAAATGAAGGCCGGACGGGGGGTTTCCAGGGTTATTACCACCGTATAATCGTCCGTGGCCTCAACGCTGACAATACCGTCAATATGGGAGAGCATGAAGGGCGATTCCGCCGCGCGGTCCAATGAAAAAACCACGTCGTTGGCCTTGAACTCCGCGCCGTTGTGGAATTTTACGCCGCGGCGCAAGTTGAAAGTGTATACTGTTCCGTCGTCGCTAAGCGCGTGGCTTTCGGCAAGCCTGTGCTGAATCTCCGTCACGGTGCTGCCATCGGGGTTTTCGCTGATGGTTTTGTTGAACACCAGAGGTTCGTAAACAAGGGCTCTGAACTGTATGTCCTGGTTGGCGCTGATGTAATGGGGATCCATAGAGGATACCGGGCCTTGTACGCCCCAGGTAATGTTCCTGTCCTGCGCGCCCGTACCGGAACCCGCTGTCTGTCCCGAATCGCATCCAACAAACATAGAGGCCGTCAAGGCCGCCGCTAACAATAAAGAGACGATTTTTTTCATTGGATTACTCTCCTTTTGTTTTAGAGCCTGTTTAGTATCTCGCTTTCGGTGGATTTCCGCGAAAATTTTTCGTTAGGCTAGGAATGAAAAATCGCGTGTGCCCAAAAGGCGCAGAAGGTTTTTTATGACGACGACTAACGGAAAATTTACCGGAAAGACGCCGAAATAGAGATACTAAACAGGCTCTTAATTAAGCTCTTTGAAATTATATAATAATATCAAAGTCAAATCAATAATACTTTCTTACCATTAATGATGTTTATTGTAAGGTGATCTTAAACTCAGCCCCCGGGCTTCCGATGAAAGCGATGAGGTCGTTGTTCGCCAGCTCCACTGTGTTATTGCCGGTTATGGTAGAAAGGTTTTTATATTCACCCTTTTCATTATATGCGGCAAAAGCGCTTGCTTTCGGCAGCTGTACCGTAATGGTCTTCCCTACCGCGTCGCCGTCGATTTTGAAATATTGTACATACCCATTCTCCGCGATTGTGACCGTGGTTTCGTCCGCTTTCAGCTTGGGAATGAAATCCTCGCGGATATGCGCGTTACCCCTGGCATCAAGATATTCCACGCCGTCAGCGGCGCGAAGGCGGAAATCTATTACATCCCTGAAATACAACACGTTTTCGGCATAATTTTCGTCCGCAATGCGGCAGCCGCCAAAGGCGTAACCGATTGAGTTTACCGACAGCTCGATATGCGAGACGGGGGAAGCGGACATATAGCGGGGCGAGGTGTATTTGTCGTCGCAAAGCAAATATGTTTTGCCCCTTCTGTTTTCCCAGGCGGCGGCTGTCCTGCCGTCAATGGGATTGGGGTCAAGCTTCTGGTGTCCGAAGGCTTTCCACAATACCGTGCCGATTTCGGGGAAGGAGAGCGCGGCGTCGGTTTGCAGGAATGTAAGGCCGTTCCTTTCCTCCGCAAAAAACGCCGAAACGGTGCCGTCGGGGCTGACAAACTTGCCGTCGCCCGCGTAAACGTACTTTTGCTCGGGGATTAATGACAACATCGCGGGCAGCACAAACTCGCCGTCTTTGATTTCGATGTTAAGGAACTTGCCGCTTGAGCCGTATATACCTTGGTATTTCAACAATTCGTCAGGCATATCAACTTTGGTGGGCGGCGTAAACGTTCTGGGGGCCGGAAACTCATTAATTATCCCGTTCTCTTTTAACGCCTCCAGCAGCAGCTCAATCACCAGCATATAATTCAGGAACGAAGCCGCGCCGCTGGAAGCCGAAGCCGCCACCAAATCATGCTCGGGAATGCATATGAGGGAGGCGTGATAATGCATCGTGTCCCCGCCTTTGCAAAGGGCCTGGATACCCAGCTTGTTGAACGGCGGGACATGAACCTGATCCCAGCCAAGGCCGTAGGCGAAGAGGTTATCCTCCGCGGGATCCCTATGCCACATACCGTTCAGGTACTCTTTCTGCGCCATGGTTTTTGCGGATGCTTCCGAAAGAATCTTTTTGCCCATCAGCACCTGGCCGAACCGGCACATATCCTCGGCAGTGGAAATTATGCCGCCCGTTCCCAGAAGGTTTGTCGTTTCAACCGGCTGCGCCCCGTCGCAGACCGGCATATAAAACCTCGCATGTTTTGTCCTGTCGTAGTAATCGTTGGCTGTTTTGGTGTTGGATATACCAAGGGGCTCAAAGAAGAATTTAGATAAATACTCGTTATACTTCATGCCGCTTATGCGCTCCACCAGTAGTTCTAGGAGCTGGAAGCCGTCGTTGCAATACTCCGAAAACATGCCGGGTTCATGCTTTAATTTGCATGTTGAGAGGTTGTCAAGAAGGCTGTCAAGGTTGGAGGTGTCGGTGTCCTCAAGCAAAAAGCTGTTTTTGAAATGCGTCCCGTAAATGCCGGAGGAATGGTTCATCAGCATCCTTGAGGTGATCTTCACGTAACGCCCGTCGGCCATTTTAAATTCGGGAACATAGTGGTTATAAGGCTTGTCGATGTCAAGCTGCCCCTTGTCAACAAGCAGCATGGCGGCGGCGGTCACATAAACCTTACTGACAGAGCCTACCCCGTACAATACGTCCTTGTCAAGGCTCCTAAGCCCTCTCTTGTCATATATGCCGGCGTTGTCCGACAAAATGATCTCGCCTTTGTACATAACCGCGTATTGGATGCTTGTGGCCTTGAGCTGTTCCAAAATTGCCCGGGCAATCTTGTTTCCCTTTTCATGAACAGCCGAAGATAATTTTCCCAAATCGATTCCTCCTTTTTATTTGAAAGATTAATTTACAGTTCCTTAGAATAAAGAATAACCTTCGACGGATGCCCGTTTCCGAACAGAACCGTCTGGCGCGCCGTTACCGGGTCAATCTCGTCCTTTATGGCTAATCCGGTGTTATAATTGGGCATGATTAGGTTTTTCGCCGAGCTGGTGATATGTACGCGCAGACTGCTACCTTGCTTAAACCTTGCCGCAAACTGCCCCAGCTTTACCGTAAACTTCACCGGCTCTCCGGGCGTTAAAAGGGAGATCCTGTCAAAGCCCTGATGGAACTTCGCGCGGAAAACGCCGTAACAACGCTGGATTGAGCGTCCTTCCGGGTTAACCTCGGTAACGCGTACAACCCAGTCGGTGTCGCGTGCCGAGGACGAAGCGTAAAATTCCGCCGTTACGGGCCCGGCAACCTCAAAATCCCTGGTAACGGGCAATGTAAAGCACACCACATCCGGGCGTTTTTCCACATCGGTATAATCCCCCGGCACGGCAAGCTCGTTTTCCAGCGGGTCGATCAGGTGCGGCGCGGGGTTTTTCGGGTCATAAACGTATTCGGCGCTGCCGCAAGACTTTGGAACGCTCCGGGACAGCATACCGTTTTCGTCGAAGAACAATTCCGTCTTTGCGAAGTCCTCAGGCGGGAACTGGCTGGAGCTGCGCCATTCCTCCGCGCCCATCATGTAGTACTCCACGCCTTTTTGCCTGTCAAACCCCATATCCTTGCCTTTTAAATGATATTCAAACCACCTGAGCCAATATAAGTCCACATCATAACGCAGCGCGCTGTTGCCCAGGCTTACCGCGTGTACGTCTCGCGCCGTGTTTGAGCCGTGCATCCACGCCCCCATCATTAAATAGCGGTTTTCCTTGGGATAATGCCTTACGATATCCCATGCCGCCATTGAGCCTTTGTGGTCGTCGTCGAACCAGCCCCCGGCAATCAGCGCCGGGGTTGTGATCTCATGCGCCGTCCAGTCGGATTTTTTCCAGTAGTCATTATATACCTCATTTTCAAGCATATAACTCCAACTTTTATCCTCGCGCCCGAAAAGCTTCATCGGCAAATCACCGAGGGGGCGCATCTCCATAATTTCATCCCAGTTAACGCTGTCGCGGTTTTGGGCATTCATTGTGACCATATGCGGAAGCGCGCCGCTCAGAAGCGTTCCGCCCGGCCTTGGAACGTCTATAAACCCCGGGCCGGCCGTTACAAAGCTGCACATGCATTTAAGGTGCCTGTTGCCTGTCGCGGCGATTTTCCACTGAACCGCGCCGCCGGCCGAGCCGCCGATCATCCCTATGTACCCGTCGCTCCACGGCTGCTTTGCAATCCAATCCAAAGCGTCGCTGCCGTCCTTCATGTCGTCGGCGTCGGCATAGTCGCCTTCGCTGCCGTTACGCCCGCGCACATCCTGCACAACGACTGCGTAACCGCGGCAGATATAGGGCATCAGGTAGCGTACATAGTTAACGGCGTTGTAGGGGGTTCGCGCCAAAATGGTTTTAAGCGGCCATTCAGCGTTTTTTGGCAGCCAGACAAAGGTCGAGAGTTTTATGCCGTCACGCATCTCAACCATATATTTTTCAGCTTCGCTGACCAAATAATCCCCGCCGGGCAAATCATACTGTGCCCGCTGCGCCAGGAAGGTTTTGTGCTCCATGCCTTCGCGTACCAGCGCGATTACGTTCACTATGTTCATAGTGACCATCATATACGGCTCGCCGCCGTCGAAATGGATATCAAATGCGCGCTTGCTGTTGCGGTAGTAAAGCGCGTTTCCTTCCTTGCGATAATCGGCGCCCCAGGGAGCGGTGAAAGTAACGCCTTCCCCGGCCTGTGCGAAAACGGATTGGTATTGCGGGAAATTGTCCAACACCTCTTCAATCTCCAAACCGATCAGCTTCAGAAATTCCTTGTCTTCGCCAAATTCCCCGGTGTATAAATTCTTAACGGCGAATGTCTGATTGGCCGCTCCCAAAACGCACGAACCGATTTTGACGCCGGAAAAATAAATGTTGAATCTATCCATACTTACCCCCGTTTAGAAATCAACGTCCACCCCAAGGCCAGGCTTGTCCAACATGGTTATAACACCGTTTTCCAGCGTAAACCCGCCGCTTATCGCGCTTTCATCGTAATGGCGGAAGCTGTCGAGGTCGGCTTCGGTAACGTTTTTCTGCGCGGCGACAAAGCTTGCGGAAGCGGATATGCCAAGCCTGGACTCAATCATGCAGCCAAGCATGCATTGGATGCCGGCGCTTTCGCCTATCGCGTTTATTCGGGCGGCCGGGTACAGCCCGCCGCATTTCATAAGCTTAATGTTAAATACGTCCACGGCTTGCTTTTTCGCCAGCTTCATTGCGTCTTCGGGCGAATGAAGGCTCTCGTCCGCCATAACCATTATGTTTGTGCGGCTGCGTACGTATGCCAGCCCGTCCAGGTCCCAATGCACAAGGGGCTGCTCGACGGCGTCTACCCCGTATTTTTCATACTCTCGCATAACCCTTATCGCGGAGTTGACGTCCCAGCCCTGATTCGCGTCAACCCTAAGCTTAACGCCGTCCCCGACGGCTTTCCGTATCTGCTTGATGGCCTCGATATCCGTGCCGGGGTTAATGCCGGCCTTAACCTTTATAACATTGAACCCGTCGTTCGCATAATTAAGCGCGTCCTGAGCCATTACCGCGGGCTCCCCTATACCAACGGTCATATCGGTTACAAATGAATTCCTGTAACCCCCCAGCACCTGATAAACGGGCATCCCCAGTTTTTTTCCTATAATATCATGCAAGGCGATATCAATGGCGGCCTTAGCCGAGGTATTCCCGACGGTTTGCCTGTTCATGGCTTTATGGATTTTCTCAAGCTCAAAGGGGTTCTGCCCGATAAGGGCGGGTTTGAAAAGCTCCAGGAAAATCAATACGCTGTCAAGGGTTTCTCCGGTTACGGGCGCGTATGGCGAAGCCTCGCCATATCCGGTGATACCTTCGTCCGTCGTCATTTTTACAATCAGCGTTTCGCCGTATTCCATTACCCCAATGGCGATGACAAAAGGCTTCTTGAACTTTATTCTCAGCCTTTCGTACTTGATGTCCGTAATCTTCATTAAATGCCCTCCCGGTTTATTTTATTAAACTCTATCATATCGGTTAAACCTTCCATCTTTATGCCAGCCCCGGTAATATTGCCCTCAAAACCGCTTCTGAACTGAGCTTGGATGTATGCCGTTTCATTCATTATCGGTATATAAAAGCTGTCATACCCGCAAGGCATGAAAACAACGTCTCCCCCAAGCATCCGCGCCTTTAACGCATCGTTGTCCAGACGCAGCTCAAACTCCCCGTAGGCCGGATGGCTGTATTTTCCGGTATAATCCTCCAACGGGCGCGCGGGCGCTTTACCCTCTTTAAGCGAGTCGGCAATCTTTTGAGCCCCGCCCTTCATCGTTTCCATCAATTTGCCTATCTCGGTGATATAGCGGCTGCCCCAATCAATTTCAGACAGGCCCAGAACCATGTCGCAGATGATGTAGCCCAGCGAATTGGGCGATTGATTCGCGCCAAGGTTCGTAAGTATCGCAAAACCGGCGTTTTGACGGGGAAGGAAGCCGACCTGTGATTTGTAGCCGTTTATCGTTCCCCCGTGATGGACGAACTTATGCCCGCGGTAGCTTTCGGCAAACCATCCGAGGCAGTAGTTCTCAAACTCTATTTCGTCAAAACCGAATGGCAGCAGATCGCCGGGCCTAATAATGGTTTGCGGAGAATGAAGCTCCGCCGCCATTTTTTCCGAGAATATACGCTTACCCTCAAATTCCCCTTTGCCCAGATGCAGCCTGACCCATTGGACAAGGTCGCGGACGCTGGAGCTCATGCAGCCCGCGCCGCCTACCGCGCTGTAGTGGGGGAAGTCCACCTTGGCGGGGATACCGTCTTTCAGCGCGTATGGCTGGGATTCGTATTCGCCGCACTTGCCGCGGTAATCGTTGGCTTCGGTATATGTATGGCTCATACCGAGAGGGTCAAGGAGCCTTGCCTTAACAAAATCCCCCCATGGCATACCGCCGGCCTTTTCGATTATCACGCAGCCCAGAATAAACATTATGTTCTGGTAATACATCTTGGTGCGGGGCTCAAAGGCCGGGGGCAGGTATTTTAAGCTGTACGCCAGCTCAGACAGGCTTGCTCCGCGCCGGTTCATCCAAACCAGGTCATGCCGCGGCAGGCCGCTTCTGTGGCTCATAGCGTCCCTGATGGTCAAATGCCCGGTCATGTAAGGGTCATGCATTTCGAAATCGGGCAGGTGTTTCTTTACGGGATCGTCAAGGCAGAGCTTGCCGTCATCGGCAAGAATGCAAAGGGAGGTTGAAACGAACGGCTTTGAGGAGGACGCGATGGCGTATATGGTGTCGGGTGTGGCGGCAATCCTGTTTTCTACATCCGACAAACCGTCGCCGCAAAAGAACGTCTCACCGTCCTTAAATACGCCTATCATAATCGAGGGGACATTGAAATCCTTCTTTAGTTTTTTTACGGCAGCATCAAGTCTTTCCCGCATTTACACCATCCCTTAATAAAAATTGGTTATACATAAGTTTAATGATAACATAACCCTTGTCCAACATCAACAAATTATTGTATAATGAAGTGACGATAATGGTTAATTCTACGGGAAGAATGCGATTATGCCCAAAAGAATCATGGTAAAATAACCGTTACAAGGCATTTTAGATTTTTCATCGGAGGAGCATATGCCTGTTATCAGCAAATCATCGAATTTCCGCAGATTCCTGTCATATTATAAGCCGTACAAAGGCCTTTTTACCGCCAATATGTTTGCCGCCGTTATGACGGCCGCTTTGTCGCTTGCCTTGCCGTTGTGCGTAAGGCATATAACCGGAAATATACTGACATCCGGCGTGTCCGATGTGCTTCCCGATATATTGCGGACGGGCGCGTTGATGATTGCCATAATAACCGCGCAAACATGCTCCGGGGCGTTTAACGATTGGATGGGGCATGTAATGGGCGCAAGGATAGAACGCGGCTTGCGAGCGGAGCTTTTCGCCCATTATCAAAAGCTCCCCTTTAGTTTTTACGATAATAAAAACACCGGGGAGCTTATGTCCCGCCTGACCAACGATTTGCACGCTATGTCCGAGGTATACCATCATGTGCCTATAATGGCCCTTACATATTCCGTTCAATTTACCGGTTCGATTGTGATTTTATTGCATATAAACTGGCGGCTTGCCGTACTCATTTTTATTATTTTGCTGGCTATAGCGCTTTATGCGGTTGTGTTTTACAAAAGATTGCAAATAGCGTATAAAACGAATCTGGAGCGTATAGCCGGCGTAAACGCCGCCGCGCAGGAAAATCTGTCGGGGATACGCGTTGTGAAGAGCTTTGCCAACGAGGATACGGAGTTAAAGAAATTTGCGGCGGAGAATAACCGTTTCTACGAAAGCAGGGCGAATATCTATAAAAACGAATCCCTGTTCTATTCGCTGGTCGAATATTTTTTCACGCCTCTGGTTACGGTGGTTATAGTTGTTGCCGGAGGTATATGGATTGCAAGGGGAGCGCTTGAAATAGCAAGCTTGCTCGTATTTATAATGTACGCCGCTTACTTGCTCGGCCCCATCCCGAAACTTGCGGGATTGATTCCGTTTTTCCAATCGGGGTTTGTGGGGTTTGTGCGCTTTCTGGAAATAATGGACACCGTGCCCGATATATCAGACGCGGAAAACGCAAAGGAACTCAAAGTTACGGATGGCGGCGTAGCATTTGAAAATGTGACGTTCCGTTACAACGAGGGGAGCGAGTATGTACTGCATAATATAAATTTGAAAGTTAAACCGGGAGAGACTGTGGCTATTGTCGGGCGTTCGGGTATCGGCAAATCCACATTATGCTCGCTCATACCGCGGCTTTATGAGGCAAGCGGCGGAGCGGTGCGTATCGACGGCGTAAACGTGCGGGAAGTGACCCAGGATTCCCTGCGAAAGCAAATAGGCGTTGTGAGGCAGGAGACGTTTTTATTTGCGGGGACTGTTATGGAGAACATTCTGTACGGAAAACCCGGCGCGGCAGACGATGAAGCCATTGAAGCCGCGAAAAGGGCAAACGCGCATGATTTTATTATGGAACTGCCAAACGGGTATGCCACAAACATTGGGCAGCGCGGCGTAAAGCTGTCGGGCGGGCAGCAGCAGAGGCTGAGCATTGCGAGGGTATTCCTTAAAAACCCGCCGATACTTATATTTGACGAAGCCACAAGCTCCCTTGATATGGAAAGCGAAAAAGCCGTAATGGAAAGCTTGAACACGCTTGCGGAAGGGCGCACAACGTTTGTTATCGCCCACAGGCTAAGCACCGTGCGCAGCGCGGACCGGATTGCCGTGCTGACCGACGGCGGTATTACAGAGCAAGGAAATCACGCCGAGCTTATCGCGCAAGGAGGTATGTATTCAAAGCTCTGCAACACGCATGTACTCGATTCATAAACTTGCGGTTGTATAGCTCACTTCCCAAGCCCAAGCCTTAATAATTTCTTAAAATCAACCCTATATACAAGGCAGCCCAGCAGCGTGAAAATAATGATGTCGAAAAGGTTAATAAAACCGAATAACTGCTTTGCCTGGTCAGCTATCCCGTTTGATAAATAAGGAAGCACAAAGCTCCCGGCCGCGGAGGCCGCTAAAATAAACAGCAATAACGGAAGGACGGGGCTTATGCCGCTTTGTCTGTATTTTATTATCCTTATGAATTTAACCGCGCCAAGAACCATGGCTGCCGCCAAAACAACCGCGATAAACCAAAAATTCGCGAGGGGCGCCATCCTTATCCTTGCATTTTCCCACAAGGAAAAGCGATACTCCTGCTGCCCCCAGTAATCGGGGTTTTGAACGCCGGTAAGGTAAGGCGCGCGTATATATCTGGCATAACCGGCGCTTTCCTGCAAAATATTTATAAAACGCGACGGATGCCTGAGGTAGAACATTAATATCCTTGGCTTGCTTATTACATCGAAAAATTCCCTTTTAAATTCATCTGATTCTATATCAAAGGGATAGTCCTCAAAATACGCCTGCCAATGCTGTAATACGGAGTATTTGGAATCGATGCCAAGCCATTCCAGGTCTTGCTCCGGGGTTTGGCTGTTCCTGAGCACTCCGTCAAAGACCGCGGTAAAGCTTGTATCGCGTTCAATCCATATGGGGATAAAAAGTGAATAAAAGATTATTAGGGCAAATACAGTCCCTCCGCTGAAGGCGATTAGCTTCCCGCGGGAAAAGCCCGTGTTTTTAAGCGGCATAAACCCCAAGGGGGCAAGGGCGAAAAGTATCCCCACAGGTATCCACGCAAATTTAGACGTAGCCATAAGGTAGACGGCGGCATAATAAAATATCAGCTTTCCGCTTCGTTTTTCCTCAAGGCGCAGCAGTAAGCCTATAGCCAATAGGGTAAGCGCATATTGCAGGGGTTCCCCGTAAAACGAATTGAAATACATTGTATAGCCTTGGTCGCTTAACACAAAAATTGCCGTAAATGCCGAAAAAATAAAGATTTTTATGCCAAAGCGCCTGTAAACGTATCCTAATATTAAATGGATGGCGGCGGCATAAATGGCGAGGTGTATAATGAACAGCCCGAAAAGGTTATACGTGCTTAATGGCTTGTTAGTGAGGATATTAATACCGACATTTATTATTTTGGATAATTTAATTGTCAAAACCTGTGAAGATGGGAAGTCAAAGTACGTGAAGTCTGTCTGTATAAAATAGAGCGCGCGGGTGATCAATGCGTCGCTGTCGCTGAAATCCATGGTGAATCCGGGTGTGAATCCATACCCTTGCCACATCGTCCGGGGATTGCCGTCAGCAAACCGAATCTTGTTCGGGTGGATTACCCGCATAAAATCGCCGTTATTAGCCGGGCCTACGGCTTCCGGAACAAATGTTGACAGAACGGCAATAACAACGCATATAAACGTTACCACCGTATGCGGGTATTTTGCAAACCCCTTTTTTATTTCTTTGAATGCCACTCGCAAGTTCTCCTATGTTTTTAATAAAAATAATGCTCTACCGCAATAGAACATTAGAAAAAATTTTACTACAAAATAATATTGCTGTCAAGAGTTTTGTTATTTTAGGAGTGACACAATCGCGTCTATTATTAAGAAGTCAAGGTAACCAAAATATATTTTTTATCAGGCGAACAAAGTTCGCCCCTACAAAATGCCGATAATATGCGGTTATCTGAATAAATATATCCTTTTTTTGATTTTATCATGCAATAAACTCCTCGTATACATTTTTTAAGGACCAAGGTTTTATCTTTTAAATTAGAATTCTGCCAAATAAATAGCCGCGTTGTCTTTGCCGATGGGAAGAAGGGGCCGGACGATGCTGCGCTCGGGGAATTCAAACCCGGTGGCCAGCTTCTCATAAAGCTCTACAACGACCCTGACGGTTCTGATGAGCCGACCGCGCCGTACAGGCGGGAAAGCCGCAGCATTATCTGCCCGATCATCCCGCCGCCGATAACGGCGACATGGCTTCCGGGAGTGATGCCGCACATATCAATTCCGTGCAGGCAGCAGGCATAATTCGCCGTATAATTCATTCCTGCGCTCGTTCAGGTATACGTTCCGGCCTTCGCCGAAGCACGCCCCAACCGACAGCCAGTATTCAAAATGCCGCCGGTTTAAGTCCACTTCCGCGCAAGCGTAGCTCTTCCTTAAATCAGTAACGGTTGCAGCCGTATTACCTTTGGGGTCGAAGATAACGGTTGAATCGGGTTTGTGCATTCCGCTGACTACCACATACGCCCCGCTGTCCACTGCCCTGACCCGGTTTTGGGGCGCGTCTCCCGCCGAAGGTATAATGATGACCTCCGCGCCTTTCAAATGGAGTATCCGCGCGGGCTCGCTGAAATAATGGTCCCAGCAGATCAGTACGCCTACGCGTCCGAAATCCAGGTCGTAAACCGGTATCTCCGTGCCGGGAACAATCCCGCACTCTATTTCGCCCATGGTAAGGTGCGTTTTGTTGTATACATGAATGATTTCGCCTTTTCTGCCGATAACCAATGCGACGTTTTTATAAAGCCCGTTCTCTTCAATCATCAGGCCTATCACAATGTACATCCGATACTGCGCGGCTTTCCCGCAGATTGACCGGACGGCTTCGCTGTCTAATTTCAGCGCTTTTTCCGCCATTGACATGTTATCAACGTTACGCCCGTAAATCGTTTCGGAAAAGGCCAATAAGTCGGGTTTGTCCGACTTGCCCGCGATATCCGCAATGTGGAGGATTTCGTTTAGGTTATCGTCCAAAGTCCGTCCGTCGTAATGGGTGTTGACCCACGCGGCCGCCAGCTTTGCCGGCCTTGGTTTATAGTCCCCCTTACAGACGATTTGCGGCATACCGAAAACCGCCTCGCCGCCGCCGTGGGACCAGAGCCGGTATTCGATGTCCAAAGCGTTCACGCTTCCGGGGATATGGTACGACAGCTTCAACACGCCGTCCTCCGCTTTAGCGAAATAGCTTCTCGAGTATAGCTCCCCGTTCTCCATAACCCACGATGCGATGGCCTGCGCTTTACCGTTGGTAAGGCCGTCCGCGCGGAAAGGTACGGTGATCTCATATACCTTGTTTCCCGTGATATCCGTGAACCTGCCTTCGGCCCGCGTGACGGAATAAGCCCCCGTCTTTGCTTTCAGCGTTATCTCACCGCCTATAACGCATTCACCGCAGACATTATCATACACGGGGACAGCTTTAAAAATGCTTTCCATAACTTGCCTCCTTTAATATATTAGTGATATACTCAACATATAACGGCAATGCGATCTCCGGCTCTTCCAAATCGGGCAGCCATGTCTTTTCCCACTCAAAGGACAGATAACCGCCATAACCCGCGCGTTTAAGCAGCCCCACGGCATCCTTCAGCGGCAGCGCCCCTTTGCCCGGCAGGCAAGGGTGATTGGCCGGGCATGCGTCCTTCGCATGAACATGCCGGATCCGCGGCCCTACGGCATTCCAAGTGTCCTCCAAGCTCTCGTTGCCCGTCAGGCTGTGGTGGATGTCCCACAGGATATTCAGGCCCGCGCTGTCCACGGTTTTCAAAAGTACGGCGGCCTCTCCGCCCGTTGGTAAACCCGTTCCGGCATGGATTTCCGCCAGCACGGCAACGCCGAGTTCAAGGGCTTTATCGCAATAGCGGCGTAAAATCTCCGCTCCCTTGCCGCTCAATCCGCCCTGCCCGATAAATGTGCGGAGATAGGGCGCGTTCAGGTCTGCGGCGAGCCGGGCGCTGCGGAGAAGCGTTTCCCCATTGTCCAGCAATACATCTGTATCGTCGGAATTGAACTGCGTATACCCGCTAAGGGCCGCGATGGCTAACCCGTGGGCCGCGAACAAATTCCGCGTATCGGCGCGTTTCTGCGCGTCGAAGGAAGTATCTACATGCCGCCCGTCCGGGTGGAGCCTGAGTTCAACGCCGTCAAAGCCGTACCCGGCCCCGTACCCGGCGATTTGATTAAGCGTCCAGCCCGGGCAGCCGAGTGTGGAGAAACAAAGCTTCATAAACAACACCTCTTCGTTTTTGATTCTTTTTGGCAATCCAAAAAGAATTTGAATCAATATTACGCGTTAGCGAAATTTCCAATTAGATATAGAAAGGCTGATCAATCATGAACGTAAAAATCGCCGTTCTTATGCCCGACGACGCTGCCCGCGCGTCCTTTATCACCCCAGCGGTCAAACGTGAACTCGAAAGGGTAGGGGAGGCTGTCTACAGCAATGCGGGCTATGATCCCCCCGTGATGGCGGAACTGCTTGACGGCGCGGATATCTGCGTTACCGGATGGGGATGCCCGGCGCTTGACGGGGAGATATTGGCGAAAGCGTCCCGGCTGCGGCTGGTTGCGCACACCGGCGGGTCGGTGGCGGCGATTATGTCTCCCGCGCTGAGTGGGCTTGGGGTACCCGTAATCAGCGGCAACGAACTGTATGCCGAATCGGTAGCCGAGGGCGCGCTTGCGTATATGCTTGCCGGGCTGCGCCGTATCCCTTACTATTCCAACAGCGTGCAAAAAGGCGAATGGAGGCCTCATGGCTACGGCAATAAGGGCCTGCTGGACAGGAAGGTCGGGCTTGTGGGTTTCGGCGCGATCACCCGCAAGCTTTTGCCCATGCTCAAGCCGTTCAGGGTAAAGATTTTGGTTTGCAGCAAGCACCTGAGCGATGAGGAGTGCGAATCGCACGGCATGATTCCCGCCACGATGGAGCAATTGTTTTCATCCTGCGACATCGTAAGCCTGCACATGGCCCGCACGCCGCAGACTTATCACGCCGTAAACAGGGAACTGCTCGGCCTTATGCCGGACGGTTCGCTGCTTGTGAACACCGCCCGCGGAAGCGTTGTCGATGAACAGGCATTGGCGGATGAATTACAGACCGAGCGCATACACGCGGTGCTTGATGTCTTTGAGGAGGAGCCGCTTCCGGCGGACAGCAGGCTGCGGGGCCTTGACAACGCCGTTTTAATCCCGCACATGGGAGGCCCGACGGGCGACAGGCACGAATTTGTATCAATGGCGCTTATTGAGGACATGAAGCGTATGTTGAGCGGCCGGCCAATGGAGAATATTATAGGCAATGAACACGCCGTGAGGATGACTAATGACGCGTTGAAGCTATAATCAAAAATCCTCTTTATGGAACTTACCCGAAGCGCTCTCTTTTTTACGGCGTTCAATGATTTCATCATACCGGGCAATCATGCCGTCGTTTAACAGCATATCCACGCGTGTTTGATATGTCAAGTTCAAAAAACATATTTTCTTTTTTTGAAATAAATCTACAGTTTTTAATATTTACATAATAAGTCCCAACGGTGTAAAATTAAGCATAGCACATATTTGCTATTGGTGGAAAGGAGCGTCTGTACAGTGCCGAAGCTCGGTAAGAGAAACGGGATACTTAGAGATTTAAGGAAGCATTACTCCCTCTACCTTATTGCCGTACCCGGAATCATTTGGTTTATCATTTTTTGCTACGTCCCGATGACGGGCATCATTATCGCGTTTAAAGACTACAACCCCATCGACGGCATTTACGGCAGCCCGTGGAACGGCTTTAAGAACTTTGAATTTCTGGTACGCTCGGGGCATCTCAGGCGTATAGTCACCAACACGCTGTTCCTGAACACTCTGTTTATCACTTTCGGGATGATTTGCCAGGTCGGGATCGCCCTCCTGCTCAACGAAATCCGCAGCAAATATTTCAAACGGGTCAGCCAGGGCATGATGCTGCTGCCCTATTTTATATCATGGGTAATCGTCGGCACAATCAGCGGCTATATATTCGGCACGGACGCCGGTTTTATCAACACCCTGCTAAAATCACTCGGAATGGAGCCCGTACACTGGTATCAAAGCCCGGACTCCTGGCCGGCGATCCTCACCATCTCGCATGTATGGAAGGGTATCGGCTACGGCAGCATTATTTATCTGGCCTCCATCGTGGGCGTGGATCAGGAGATATACGAGTCCGCGCAGTTGGACGGCTGTAATAAATGGCAGCTTGCCTGGCGCATTACTATCCCCTGCATCATGCCGACGATATCCATCATGCTGCTGCTTTCTATAGGAAGGATATTCTACGGCGATTTCGGAATGGTGTTCAATATGGTAGGAAGGAACGTAATGCTCCACCCCACAACGGATATCATCGACACTTACGTATTCCGAGCAATACGGGGCGGCGGCGTGGGAGCCGGGGGAGGGAACTTCACCTTAGCGGCGGCGGCTGGGATATTACAATCCACGATGGGCTTTATTACGGTGCTGCTGGCTAACAAGCTCGTCAGCCTGCGTAATAAAGACAACGCTTTGTTTTAGGAGGGCGGATGATAATGGGCGTGAAGAAAATCAATGGTTACACCGTCCTTATTTATATAATCGTTTCCCTCGTCGCGTTATTTACGCTGCTCCCGTTTCTGCTTGTGCTTGCGGGCTCGTTCACCGCACAGCATGAGCTGGTCAGGGGCATAAGGCTTTGGCCCAGGGAGTTTTCGCTGGACGGTTACAGGCTCATCTTTGAAAACAGCAACAGCATCCTGACCGGCTACCGTATAAGCATAATCGTCACCGTGATCGGAACGTTGCTAAGCTTATACCTGACGGCTTCGCTGGCCTACGTTACCTCGATACCAACTTTGAAACTGCGCAACATTATATCGTTCTTCATTTATTTCACAATGCTGTTCAGCGGCGGCTTGGTGCCGTGGTATATCCTGATCGTCCGTTATCTGGGCCTTAGGGATACTTTGTGGGCGCTTATCCTGCCGATGCTGATAAACCCCTTCTTTGTTATGCTGATGCGCACGTATTTCCGCGGCATTCCCGACTCGCTGCGCGAATCCGGCCTAATCGACGGAGCGTCTGAATTCAAGATTCTGATCCGCATTATACTGCCCGTTTCCACGCCCATCATCGCCACAATAACGCTTTTCTATATGCTTACCTACTGGAACGATTGGTTCCACGCATTGTTCTTCATCGACAGCAGGCATCTGGTTCCGTTGCAGTTTAACCTGTACAGGATCGTGGACAACATCAATTTCCTCGCGTCACTAACAGCTTTGCAAGAATCCAGCACGGGCGCCAGCTATTCCATGCCCCCCGCGCAGTTGATTCAAATGGCTACCGTAATCCTCACAATCGGCCCGATCATCTTTGTGTATCCCTTTTTACAGAAGCATTTTGTTAAGGGTATCATCATCGGCGCTATAAAAGGTTGATTTTCGGGGCGAGCAGCCCTGATAATAATAAAGAATACAGGAGGAAAAAACATGAAATTACGCATTATCGCGCTGACCCTCGCCGTCTTTATACTGACAATGGCGGCAGCAGGATGTGACGCCGCCGGCACATCCCCCGTATCCGCGGATGCCGACGGCATCGTAACCATCGTCTCCATCTTCCCCGGCGAGCCCCCCGCGCGTATGGAAGCGGTCCTTGGCGCTATCAACGAAAAAATGAGCGCGGATATCGGCGTCAACCTGGCGCTCACTTGGCAGCCCTGGGGCGAATACTACAACAAGATTAAGCTGGACGTCGCCGCCGGCGAACCCATCGACTTCATCTGGATGGGCTCCGCTGACTTGTCAGAACTCCACAACAGCAGGCTGATCGCCCCCATTGACAGCCTTATGGCTCAGCACGGCTCCAACATCTACGCGAATATTGACGAGATGTTCTTCCCGTCAATGATGATAGGCGGCCAGCTTCTGGGCATACCCAGCACTGCCAACGCCCCCATCACAATGACCGGCCACAGCGCGCTGTACCGTGAGGATCTGAGATTGAAGCACGATCTGCCGATACCGGAATGCCTTGAAACCATAGAAGCCTATCTGCAAGGCATAGCGGACAATGAGCCCGACCTGTCCCCCCTTATGTCCTCAAGCTTTGGCTGGAGCATGCTGCCCCTGCACGGCGACGAGGGTTTCCTTGGCGGCACCGGCGGTTCCACGGCTGTCCGCGTCAATCATGACATGTCGGTTGACGTAATGCCGATCCATGAAGCGCAGGCTTGGCTTGGCACCGGCGCGCAGATGCGTGAATGGTACCTGAAGGGGTTTGTCCCGTCGGATATCCTGAACATGACCCCCGGCCCCAACTTTATGAACGGCATGGGCGCGATGATGAACGGTTCCGCAATGAGCGCCGTTGAGCGTCAGGCTGAGATCGCCGCAAACGTACCGGGCGCGCTTCTGGGCGGTACGAAATTACATGGAGACCGACTTAAAATAATGGGCGGAAACGGCGGAAACGCCTTGTACCTGTCCTCTACCAGCAGGAATCCCGAAGCGGTTGTAAAATTCTGGGATTGGGTATGGACAAGCCAGGAAAACTATGACCTCTATTGCTACGGCATATTGGGCGAGGACTATGAACTGACCGAAAACGGCAGGATAACGGTTCTGTCCGATTACGGCAATTTCCCCAACTGGATGTTCAATAACATGAACTATCTGCGTTTCGGCGTGGACACCACCGATGAGTTTATCGAAACAATCAAGGCATGGGACGACGGCGCGGTAATAAGCCCGCTGTTCGGCTTCTCCTTTGACCCCTCGAATGTTTCAACCGAACTTTCGATGTTCGGCGCGGTCTGGGCCGCGTACTCCGCCTCCTTTGACTCCGGCGCAGGCGACCGCGACGTGATCCTCCCGGCGTTTATCGCGGAGGCAACGGCCGCCGGTCAAGGCGCGATAGTTGAGGAAGCCCGCAGGCAGGTTGAGGAATTCCTTGCTAATAAATAATACCATCTTGCAATCATAGTGATCCATGGCGCGGTTTTTGCGCCGTTATAATGAATTAGGCGGCATAACAGGATTGAGTTCTAAGCTCTATAGGACTCAATCCTGTTAATTTTTACTGTTTTACAAACTCTTTACCAATGTCTAACGGCTTTTTCTCGAATGCCCGCATAAGCCAGTTAGCTATCGACATGCCATCCTGCGTTTTACCGTATAGCAGCTTCGATGCAGCGGAAAAATTATGCGGCGTCGTTCCGTCTTTTTGATTTTTTCTGTAATCAGTCAAAAAATATGAATAATCAGTTATTTCACTTTTCAATTTTCTGACCGCGTTTATAAGAGTATCATTATACTCCTGTAATGACTGCGGCTCAACGGAATATCTGCCGTAATTCATTTTATTCATAAATTTAATGAACTCTTTATCCCACAGGGAATTAAAATGTAAAAACAACGTGTGAGACGGCATATTATCCTGCGCGTAGCGGAACAAATCCACAATTAAATCTTCGCTTTTGATATAATTAGCCAAATCAGAGCTTACTTTCCAAACATCCTTTGCAATATGCGGCCACAGCGAAGAATGCAAATGAGAGCTTTCTGAATAAACCACTACGTTATTACAATCAGGGTACAAATTCCGAATCTGCGGGCAATGGGCAACGCATCCAAACGCTCCCGCGCTTAATCCCGCGATAACCAGCATCTCCGGCGTTTCACGAATGAACTCCTTTAATACATCTAAAGCCGCCTCTACATTCTTCATTCCGTTGTGATGCAGCACTTTATTTCCGGCCTTAACGTCTTTATAGGCGTATTTATTGTTACCTATATGAAAATCGGCGGTTGCATAGGGAAGCGCCAGAATATGCCAATTATGAAAAGGGTTGCGCCTATCATTTGTATTGAGGATGCCGACATGCATGAGCCTTAATATCATAGGTGATACGTCGCTTATATAAAGGGCTTCCTTTTTTCCAAGCGCGGTCAATGCCGTTACGGGTTTTGCCGCTGTATCCTCGTTCCATGACGCGCCGCCGCCCGCGAACATAACAAGTAATTTATTAACGGTTCCTTTTTTCAAAGTAATATTATACGGCTTACCTTTACTGCTGACACACCCGTCGAGCGGTTTCCGATACCATTTCTGTGTCTTTGCCTTGTTTGTCAGAATTTTCACATGTATTCCTCCTTATAGATTGCTATGTATCCGTCAGAAATCCAAGTCACTAAACGGGTTTTTAAAATATTTCTCCGGACAGGGAAGCATATCTATCACATCTTGTAGCTATTTAATGCTCCAAAGCCGGCCGTTTCCGTATTTTAACACGCGCGTAAAAGAAGCTGGCGACTTGGCCAAACCCCGCTATTCCCCAAGTAATCGGGTAACAGACAAATAATGCGAACTCCGTTTGATGCCACGCAAAAACGGTATTCAACCACACTATACGCAGCAGACACGCTCCTATTAATGTACAAAGCATGGGCAGTATTGAGTACCCCATCCCCCGCGTCAAACCCGGAAAAACGTTCATTATCCCACATGTGAAATATGCCGCCATCATAATTGTTATACGCATTGCGCCCAAATCAATTACTTGCGGGTCAGATGTAAAGATGGACAATAACGGCCTTGCGAAAAGGACAGTAGCACCGCCCAATACCAGCCAACTGGCGAATATCAATACGGTGCAGACCTTCGCTATCGAATCTATACGCTCGTATTTTTTCGCGCCCATGTTCTGCCCTGTAAAGGCAATGGCGGCTGTGTGATAAGCGGTCATTGCCGTGCCGACAAAGCTTTCAACATTTCCTGCGGCGGAGCTTGCCGCCACCATTGTTGAGCCGAATGAATTTACCCCCGATTGAATTAATACATTCGAGATAGAAAATAACAAGCTTTGTATCCCGGCGGGTAAGCCTATTCTAATAATTTTTGCAAGCGGCTCCTTATGAATCCGTAAATGCTTCGGCACAATCCTTATCGCCTGATGGGTTCTGCACAGGTTGAGTAAAATCAGAGCAAGCGCGACGAACTGGGAAAAAACGGTCGCCCATGCGACGCCGGCTACTCCGATACCCAACACGATAACAAAAAACAGGTTCAAAATAACATTAATGACGCCGGCTACCAAAAGATAATTCATTGGCCGGCGGCTGTCACCCGCAGCCCGCATGATGGCCGCCGCAAAATTATAAACCATGCTTGCGGGGATACTGAAAAAATATATTCTTGTATAACTCACCGCCATGTTAAGAATATCATCAGGCGTACCCATAAGAATTAATATAGGACGGCATAAAAACAATCCAAGTACCATAACGAAAAGACCTGCGATTATACTGATTGTGATTGATGTATGTACCGCCGCGCCAACATTTTCCTTTCTGCCCGCGCCGTATTCCTGTGCGATAACAACGCTTGCCCCAACCGACAGGCTTAGGAAGAAACCAACGATAAGGTTAATCAACGCCCCGGAAGCCCCCACAGCCGCCAATGCCTGATTACCGCTGAACCGCCCGACAATAACCATGTTTGTCGTATTAAACAGCATTTGTAAAATGCTCATTGCCATTATCGGTAGAGCGAAAAATAGAAAACCGCTGAACAGCGGGCCTTCAGTCATATCTATTACACGTTTTCGTTTTTTAAATATCATGTCTGCCGGCTTCTTTCTACGGATATAATTCTATTTTAATGCTTCATCGGAACATATGCAAGCAAATAATACTCCTATGTTATTGATAAGCAAAGTATGTGCGCAAGTCATTCCGATAGAAATACGCGCGCATGCTACTGCTTGACATCTTTGAAGGCGTAATAATACGAATAAGAAAAATGTTTTGCTTCCCGTAAATATATGATAAAGTATAATTGGTAATTATCACACTCGGTTATGAAAGAATATCGGGTTCGAAATAGAGGAGAAAATTCATGTTTGAAAAATATTATGACAGCCCTGCATATGGTGAATGGTGCAAGCGTGTTTACGGCAAAGACCTAAAACAACTTGGTTGCGTGACTATGGATGAATTGGGAATATTATATCGGGAAATAGAATTATCACCCGATTCGCATATTTTAGATATGGGATGCGGTGCTGGTTATCTATCGGCTGAGATTGCCAACCATTATTCTTCTCACCTTACGGGTATTGATTTTGATGAAGGTTCAATTATCCACGCAAGAAAGGTATTTTTAAACAATCCTAAATTAAATTTTATTCACGGCGATGGCATTTTGGCTTCATTTGAGGCGTCAGCTTTCGATTTGATATGTTTCTTAGATTCATTGCATTTCACCCGTACCGATGAGAAATTGTATGAGCTTTTAGATAAATGCCTGAATATGCTAAAGCCCGCCGGTAAATTAGCAATACTACATGGACGGGATAATCAACAAATAGTTAAATGGGGGCAAAACAATTTTATTACAGTTAAAACAGTGGATTTAATTGAATCCAACAAAAAACTCTGGCGTAATGTTTTTAATGAGCTTATAACGATGGCATCTGAATTGCAAACCGAGGTTCCCGATACATATGAAAGGATTAAAACCGAATGTATAGAAAAACTAAACAATAACGGCTGGGGTTCACGATGGTTATATATTTTTGAAAAACAATAATTTTACAATTGCAAAGCAGACGGTTTAATAGTCGTCTGCTTTTTTACAATTATTAATTAAATGACCGTTCAAGGAAACTCATTAAATGAAAAATGAAAGCCGTTAAATTGTTTCTAAATCCAGAGTGACTTGATTTGCTTTGCAATCTATCGTTCTTCCGCATAAAAATATACGCCATGGTTTATCATTATCAACGGATACCCTGATCTTATTCCCATCTTTTTCCGCCGTCACGGTTACGGCGGTTTCACCGTTTTCATCGGGAACGGCTACCGCGCGGCAGCCCTCGGACAATTCATAAAGCCGCACTGTCATACCGTCGGCATAGTCGTAATCAGGCCGGTCAGCGCGCGCGCCTGTTACTAAAACCGTATCCGGCCGTACAAACAGCGGCAGGGAGAAATAATCGTGTTTCTCACGGATGTATTTACCACCCTCTACGATTTCACCCGTTAAATACCGAGTCCAGCACCCTTGGGGCAGATAATAGCAAACCTCTCCGTCCTCTTCAAACACGGGCGCAACCATCAACGACTCACCCAGCATATATTGGGTATCCAAGGTATGGCAAGCGGGGTCATTAATAAAATCAAACAACATGGGCCTCATCACGGGAATGCCATCTTTATGAGCTTTTACAGCCTGTCCGTAGATATAGGGCATAAGCATGTTCTTTAGCTTAACAAAATGCTTCAGCACATCGCAAGCCTCGTCATCAAACAACCACGGCACACGGTAAGACGTGGAGCCGTGAAGCCTGCTGTGAGTAGACAAGAGGCCGAACGCGCACCAGCGCTTATACAAATCGGCTGCCGCCTTTTGCTCAAACCCTCCAATGTCATGGCTCCAGAAGCCAAACCCGCTAAGGGATAGCGACAATCCGCCGCGCAGGGTTTCGGCCATCGAGACGTAGCTTGCGCAGCAGTCTCCGCCCCAGTGAACGGGGAACTGCTGGCTTCCCGCCGACGCCGAGCGCGCGAACAATACCGCTTTACCCTTCCCCAAGGCTTTTTCCAACACTTCAAATACCGTTTCATTGTAGATATAAGGGTAATAGTTGTGCATGGATACGGGGTCGGAACCGTCATGCCATACGACATCCCGAACGGGGATACGCTCGCCGAAGTCGGTTTTAAAGCTGTCCGCGCCCATATCAACGAGATATTCCAGCTTGCTTTGGTACCAGCGCTTAGCGGCGGGGTTCGTAAAATCAACGATTGCCATGCCCGCCTGCCATAAATCGGTTTGCCATACGCTTCCATCGAGGCGTTTTAACAAATATCCGTTTTCCATGCCCTCTTTAAAAAGAACGGATTTCTGCGCTATGTAAGGGTTGATCCAAAGGCTGATTTTCAAACCTCGTTCTTTAAGCCGCGCAAGCATTTCGCGGGGATTTGGGAAAACCTCGGGATCCCAAATAAAGTCGCACCAAGTAAATCTGCGCATCCAAAAGCAGTCGAAATGAAAAACGCTGAGCGGGATATCGCGCTCAAGCATGCCGTCTATAAACGAATTTACAGTTTGTTCATCATAGCTTGTGGTAAAAGATGTGGTCAGCCACAGCCCGAACGACCAGGCCGGTACAAGCGCCGGGCATCCGGTAAGCGCCGTATACCGCATCATTACGTCCGCAGGCTTGGGACCTGCGAAAATAATAAATGATAAATTCTCGCTCCGCAAAGAAAATTGAACCCGGGATACCTTTTCGCTGGCAATCTCAAACTCCGCATCGGCGTTTGAATCCGCCAAAATACCATATCCCCGGTTTGACAAGTAAAAAGGAATGTTTTTATAAGCGATTTCCGATGCGGTGCCACCATCTTCGTTCCACATGGAAACAGTCTGACCGTTCTTCACAAATGGGGTGAACCGCTCACCCAGCCCGTACACCAATTCACCAACGGATATCAGCAACTCAACAACCGTATAACCTTTGCCATCCGCCTGCATATACGCCATATTGCGGTACGAGGCTTCGGTTAAAAGCTTCCCCTTTGCGTCCATATAAGAGACAGACCAATTTCCGGGGCGTTTATCTATTATAACAGTAAGCTCATCCGCGCCGGAGCCGGATTTGGCATACAGTTTTCCGTCATCATCCAGCACACGAAGCGAGTTTGACGGATCAAACTTCTTTTCAATCGCCGGTTTAACCGGCACAGCTCCAATATGATGCGCCAGCTCGGTTGCAACAACACCAGGCGCCAGAGCCTTGAACGTCACTGTTAATAGGGTTTTGTTTAACGTATCGCCGCGATGGGAAATATGTCCGGTTGAGGCATGGACCGTAAGCATCCCGCCGTTGATCTCATGTCCTTCATATTCAACGGCGAAATGTGGTTTGACCCCATCCCGCATTTGCCAAAATCCGTTTGTGAATTTCATTCCACCACTCCTTCTTATCATCAATAATAACATGACTTTACATGAAATGTAAATAGAAGTTCCAATACATATCACATTTAGCGGAGATTTAAATAAATATTTTAATTCAACACTTGACAATAACGGTTTTATATGGTATCTTTAATTTTGCCGCTCAATCGGCTTTGTATTTATGGTGGGTATAGCTCAGTTGGTTAGAGCGCCAGATTGTGGCTCTGGAGGCCGTGGATTCGAGTTCCACTATTCACCTTTTTTCCATACTTAAACGGGTTACTAGCTCAGTTGGTAGAGCACTAGACTTTTAATCTAGGCGTCCTGGGTTCGAGTCCCAGGTAACTCAGTATCAGCAAGAATTTTCCATATTGAAAGTGGACAAGCGGTTGATTTCTCAACAGTTTGTCCGCTTTCATTTTTTGCACGGTGGACAAGGCTAGACACCATGATTTTTGAAAATTTTGGGCATGTTTTTAAAAAATCATGGTGTCCAACATTCTGCCCTAGGTATCTGTTGTACCATCAACGATTTTCTTAACACCAAGAGAGGAAAAAAGGCTGATAAAACTGTAAAATACTATGAGGAAAGGCTTAGGGAATTTACAAACTATCTGGAAAAACATGAGCAAATAGCGGATTTGCAAGATATTTAAAGAGTAATCATTGACCGCTACATAAATCATAAGAGGAATCCCCCAAATAAGCAACCAATCGCTTAATAGCTATTTGAGAGCGATACGGACATTTGTTTACGCGCATATATTTGCTTTGCGTCTGTTGTCATGAAAATATAGTTATATCATCACTCCTTTATCATTGACTCCTCCCCCCTCTAGGGGCATTATACCCAGCTATTCATGGGCGGGCAAGACCGGTAGATAAAGGGCGTTCGCTGTCGGCTTATACAGAACAGATTATAGCTATAACATCAAGGTTATCAATAAGTCAAATTAATAGTTATATATCGTGAGATTGCACAATCCTTCGCTGCGCTCATTGTGAAACCAGCGCCGCGAAGGATTAAAAAGCGGCGCATTACTTAACCTCATGAACTAAACATAATCATTTTAACTCGGCCATTCTTGTAACGGCCACATAAATATGGGATATCCTAAACCAGGTCGCTTTGCCTACAACCCCATCCTGAGTAAGGCGGAAGACTTTTTGGAACTCTTTAACGGCTTTTTCCGTGCCTTCACCAAACACGCCGTCCACCTTAACCTTAGGGATAGCCGGATAATTGTTTGAAATACGGTTCAATTGCTCCTGTATCACTCTTACGTTCTCCCCGGTAGAGCCCAAGCGTAAAGCCACTCCGGGGTATGATGTCGGCACACCCGTCACTTTTTCGGCCTGCGTCAAATAGATATTATATCCATAATACCGTTTCAGAATATCAAGCGCGGCATAACCCTGATCCCCTAAGTCCTTTGAACCCCACTGCGATAGCCAGCCCGGGTTGTTCGACCTTTTCCCGTCGTTGTATTGCGCAAACAGCGGCTGGCGGATATCAGGCCTTGTGATGTAAGTGTTGAAGATATCATCCACCACTTTGGATATTTCGACAAATATATTCCGCCCGTGGGTAAACGCTTGGTCAAACTGCGTTGAGTTGGTTATGGTGAAGTCGTAGCCCTGCCCCCGGTACCATTCGGTAAAAACCCGGTTAAGCGTTAATGAAATGATGGCGTAAATATTTGCCCGGAGCGTCTGTTCCGGCCAAGTGGCGTAGATTTCGCAGCATGCTACATTTTTGATGTATACAAAACACCTTATACCAATCTCAAATAAAACAAACATATCCAATCACTGAAAGTAATGCTTTTAATAGTTAGGTGTTTTGCGATTTCTTCTTGACTGCCTGCTTTTCCTCCGTTTTCATCTAAGTTCAAGAGAATGTTTGCCCGTTTAGTCGTTGACGCAGAATGTTTTCCCCGTTTTATTATTGCCTCAGCTTCGTTTCGCTCTGCCGTACTCAGATTTACTTTGTATTTTTTCGGTTTCATTTGTATCTACCCCCTCTTAGGGATAGTATATCACAGTTATTGAATGACGCATGACACTAGTCAGTTTACAGAGGAAATTAATACTGAGGTATTATTAGATTCAATGTTTGACGAGGATAACGGCGTACATTTTCTTTCGGATTGACGGATAATCATGTTTTTATAAATTCGTAACGAAATTGTTTCTAATATTGTGTTTGAATTATACCGGTAATCATATCCGTTATTTAAGCATATGATTATTATAATTCTTAATATACTGCATCCATGGTATTCAGCATAAAGGAGTATAATCCGTATGTGTAATAAATATTGCAATGAAGTCATCATCAGTTCCTTTCCGTTATCTCCTCCGCCCGATATATCTCCATCCTACACAAATACAAACAGCATGGTTAGAAGTATTACTATGTCAATGTTAAAAAATTGTTTGTACCATTATATTTATATTTGGACGGCAAGCAAAGAATCATTCTGGATGTATCCTACCGCATACACGCCAAACCACATTCTTTGCGGCTATAAATGGGACTGCGATTTATGGAAATTTACTAAAATAAGATATACGCAGATCGTAAACTTTTTTTAATGCAACATTGATGGAAGGAATGAAATAAAAAATTATGGCTAACGAAAACATGTCTCCTGAGGATTTTATCAACGCCCCTACTACGGTGGCTCTTGTACTTCCCAGTGTATCGGTAACTAAGGCTTTCTTAGAAAACCACATGGATATTCTGTTTAGCAAGCCGCTTACCGGCGGATATATTATTGCTTATGTAAATGAGAATGATGTCGACAAGGTTGTAACCAACGCCGTAAATTATTCCACACACATATATCCGGTGGTTTTAGGCCTTTTGGGCGCGGACTATTTGGCATCCGCCGGAATTTTACAGGTGCATCGGCAGCCATTTCTTACCTTGAGGGGAAGCGGCGTTTTGTTAGGCTTTATAAGCACCGGTATCGATTACAGACAGAAGACCTTTCAATATGAAGACGGAACCAGTAAAATCCAATATATATGGGACCAATCAATCAGAGGCAATCCCCCGGCAGATTATCATTACGGGAGCGAATATAATAACGAAACTATAAACAGGGCATTGAAGTCAGAAAACCCGTTAGAGGTTGTCCCCCACGCAGACACGGTCGGACATGGGACTTTTTTGGCCTCTGTAGCGGGAGGAAGGGAGATGGACGGGCATATAGGCGCCGCTCCCGATGCCGAAATCATTGCGGTAAAGCTTAAAAGAGCGCGGCCCCTTGATTATGCCCGTTATCTTATACCAAGACATCAGGAAAACGCTTTCTCATCCGATGATTTCATATTGGGCGTCCAATACATAATTGATAAAGCAATAGAACTTAAGCGTCCCGTGGCTATTTGCGTTTCACTCGGGACAAATCAAGGCGGGCACGACGGCTTTAACATCCTTGAGGAATATCTTGCCAAGGTATCCAATATCCAGGGTACGGCTGTCTGCGCCGCCGCCGGAAACGAGGCGAACGCCGGGCACCATACGCAGGGAAGGATCGCAGCCACAGGAGCTTCAGAAGACATAGAGGTTCGGATAAGCGATAAACAGGAGGATGTTTATTTAACGGTATGGAACTACGCATCGGACAGAATGTCGGTGTCCGTCAAATCCCCAACGGGCGAACAAGTCTCCCGCATACCCGCCCGTTCAGGGGTTATCTCCAGAACTAAGTTGGTTTTAGAACGGTCTACGGTAATTGTGGATTATATTTTTCCCATAGAAACAAGCGGAGGGCAGGTCTCAAGGGTTAGGATTCTGTCCGCAACTCCGGGTATATGGACAATTACCGTTTACGGCGATTCCATTTTGGACGGGACTTTTCATTCCTGGCTGCCGATTGTGGGTTTTATCGATCCGGATACCAGATTTATTTCGCCGAAACCCAATTATACGATCGTGTTGCCTGCAACCTCGCTTGGGGTCATTACTTGCGGAGCTTATAACAGTAAAGATAATAGTTTATACGACGCAAGTTCCTGGGGGCCTACGCGGCTGCCGGCAATTAAACCGGATTTAACCGCGCCCGGCGTAGATGTCAGCGGGATAAGCTCCATTGGCCCCGGTACTATGAGCGGAACCAGCGTGTCCGCCGCCATAACGGCGGGCGCATGTGCCCTGATGCTTCAATGGGGCGTTGTTGAGCAGCATCTCGTGCCAATGAATTCTTACCGCGTTCGCGCCAAATTGATCGCGGGCTGCGATCGAAACCCCGGCGTTGAGTACCCCAATTACCAGTGGGGTTATGGAAGGCTAAACTTATTGAGAACATTTCAGGCAATGAGGTCCTGACAGCGTATTATGGCATAGTTATCATGAAAGGAATGAACAAACGGTGGATAAGTATAATATGACTCCAGAAGACTTCATCTATGCCCCTAGCACGGTTGCCCTTATACTCGACAACGAGTCGATATCAATCGCTCATTTGGAACAGGGGCCGGGAGTTGTATTCAGTAAACCGCTGTCCGGAGGGTATACCGTCGTTTATGTGAACGAAAGCGACATTGATAAGGTCATTGTCGAACCCGAAAATTATACTACCAGTATATATCCGTTGGTTTTGGGCCTGATGGGTGTAAACGACCTAAATGCGTCCGGTATCTTGCAAGTGCAGCGGCAGCCTTTTCTTAACCTGAGTGGAAGCGGTGTTTTGCTGGGGTTTATAGACACCGGTATAGATTATACAAACAAGGCTTTTATATATGAAGATGGAAGCAGTAAGATTCAATACATATGGGATCAAACAATTAGAGGGAATCCGCCGGCCGGCTGCCACTACGGCAGTGAATACGACAACGAAACCATAAACAGGGCGCTGAAGTCGGAAAACCCCTTTGAGATAGTTCCGCACAGAGACACGGTCGGGCATGGGACATTTTTAGCTTCTATAGCAGGAAGCCGGGAGATTGACGGACACATAGGCGCAGCGCCGGACGCCGAGATTATCGTGGTAAAGATGAGAAGGTCGCGGGCATTTGACAGTAACCGGTTCCTTATCCCCCGAGAACAGGAAAACGCATATTCGTCGGATGACTTGATGATAGGCGTCCAGTACATCATTGATAAAGCGCAGGAACTTGAGCGCCCCGTCGCTATCTGCATTTCGGTCGGAACGAATCTAGGCGCGCATGACGGCTTTTTCAAGCTGGAGGGATATCTGGCGAAAATCGCGGGTTATACCGGTAAGGCTATCTGCGCGGCTGCCGGAAATGAAGGCACCGCAGGGCACCATGTTCAGCGCAGGATCGCTTCCACAGGGGAATCCCAAGCAATTGAGATGCGGGCAAGCAATAAACATGAGGATATTTATATATCCATATGGAATTTCGCCTCTGACAGATTGTCGGTGGCCGTGAAATCACCAACCGGCGAAATAATCAACCGTGTACCCGCAAGGTCCGGAACCAGTTATAAAAGTAAATTGATTCTGGAACGCGCTACGGTTATTGTGGAATACACTTTTCCCGTGGAAAGGAGCGGCGGACAGCTCACGAGGGTAAAGATTTTGTCCGCTACCCCCGGTGTATGGACAATTACCGTTTACGGTGATTCCATTTTGGACGGGACATTTCACGCTTGGCTGCCGATCGTGGGGTTCATTAATCCGGATACGCAGTTTCTATCGCCAACGCGTTATTATACGGTCGTTCTGCCAGCTACCTCAATGGGGGTCATTACCTGCGGCGCCTACAACAGCAAAGATAACAGCCTATACGTCTCAACTTCATTTGGACCGTCAAGGCTGCCGTCTATAAAGCCGGATTTGGTTGCGCCCGGTGTGGACGTCAGCGGGCTGTATCCCACAGGTCCGGGTAATATGAGCGGAACAAGCGTATCCGCCGCTATTACGGCAGGCGCCAGCGCTCTGATGCTTCAATGGGGTATTGTAGAAAAGAACGACACCGCAATGGATTCCTACCGTATACGCGCCAACTTGATCGCGGGCTGCATACGCCACGAAAATGACGAATTTCCAAACAACCAATGGGGGTACGGGAGGCTTAACCTGTATAATACATTCCGTTCTTTAAGGCCTTATTAAGTTTCAACCGCGGCATTAAAACATAGAATGCACGGTGTTTTTATTATTTGAGATTATTACCATTTACACAATTCGAAGGAGCTGTTGACAAAGTGACTTTTTAAGCGATTTGTACAGTTTGTTAACAGCTCCTTCGATATACGCCCCCTGTCAATCTTGCCTTGGAAATAGTATTAATATCTAATATAACCATTAAATAAATGGTTTGCCAATATGACGCTCATGATTTTCGCAAATCGTTTATCACCAATGGCATCTCCGCTGGCAGCATAGGTGCTTTGAATAGAAATCTCCGAGTCCTGGTGATGATTGAAAGCCTCCAGCATAAGCGTATTCCATGTCCTTGGGCCTACCAGACCGTCCTCTTCCAAATTGAACAGCCTTTGAAAAAATATTACCGCGTTTCTTGTTTCGTTGCCAAAGATACCATCTTCCTTAACTTTCAACAAGCGCCCCGGATACACATCCGCAAGCCTGTTTATAGCCTGTTGTATGTGCAGGACATTATTGCCTCTGGCGCCAACACCAATGATTACATTTGGCGTTATTTTTGGTTGAGCCGCTTGTTCTTCAATCTCCCGCTCCTCTGGGAAGTCAAGAGCATGCCTGCCGATATTTATATGCTTTATTTCCTGATCCTGCCTTCCGGGCTCCATTACAACAGTCAATAAAGTAGTGTTTGCGTCAAATATCGAAACACCCTCATACATAACGGGTCCGTATCCATTCGCACGGGCAAGGACATTGAATCTGTAAAAATGAGGCCCTGCATACCCCGGATTAAATGTATTTGATTTATTCGGTGCCGGAAGCGGTATATTAATGGAGTTTCCGTTTTCGTCGGTGTGTGTATCATAAATGACATGACCGTTTTTATCCGTTATCGTAATTGCAGCGTTATTAATTTTAACCTCTCCGTCCGCCGAAACGGTGCGGATATTTAGATATCCTTTACCCACAGATATCTCTCCTATTTATATTAATTAATAACAGTATATAATGGTACGAGTAATATGTTTCCAAGGCGCGGCGAACTATATATTGAATTTCCGCATATCATTATATAATACGAAATTTATGAAAGGATGACAACCATGCGGTATTCACAAACCAGGGCGCAGGAATTAACGGCGAACGGGCGACTTCAAATCGACACCTTTGCCCTTGATATAGCAAGGCCTGTTGATAACGCCATCGTACGTGTTATGCCCAGGAATGACCGGGACAATATTCTTGAGGAGTTGCGAACCAATTCCTCAGGTCAAACGCCAATTATTGACCTGCCCGCGCCTCCATTGGATTTCTCAATGCAGCCTTTTTCAGACTATCAGCCTTATAGCGAGTATGATGTAAGCGTCGATATGGAGGGTTATGAAAAATTTTATGTGGAAGGCGTACAGATACTGCCGGATACCATATCCTATCAGGACACCCCATTAAGCCCATTGGGTGCGTACAATAGAAATCAAACAGAAATTGTCGAAATAAAAGAGCATACGTTATGGGGAGACTTCCCCGAAAAAATTCCGGAAGATGAAGTAAAACCCCTTCCGGAGCATCATGGATTCATAGTGCTTCCGGAGCCTGTCATACCGGAGTTCATCATTGTGCATATGGGTGTTCCTACGAATAAATCCGCTAAAAGACACTGGGTTCCTTTCAAAGACTATATTAAAAATGAAACATTTACAAAACACCGAACTGCGCAAAAGCTTGTCCTTGCGCGGTTTTCTTGTACTAAGACAACCCGCCCCATCAATATGCATTAGCATAGGGGTGACGCGCAATGAATCAAGAGCAGGAAGAAAAAATCATTTTACCAAAGACATTGCAAGTTGAAATGATGAAATTCTTTTTTGAGGTTGCCTTGCGCCGAAAGAAACAAGAGCAGTTCGAAACGCGCCTATCAGAAATTGAAGATAGGAGTGAGGAATAATGGAAACAGGGATTTATGTTAGAGTAGCAAGCAAATAAAAAAACCATGCGGGGACAAACCTTGATAAATAAGGGTTTGTCCTCTTTTATTTTTAACAGCTTATCGCATTTTCAATTAATATAGTAGCATATAAATAAGAAAAATGAAAAGGGGTTTTACATATATGGAAAAAGAAGAAGCGAAGCAAAAAATAATACTGTCTGATGAATTGCAAAAAAGCATGATGAAATTTTTTATGAAAACTTCAATACCGAGAAAAGCACGAGAGGAACGAATGAAAAAAACACTTTCTGAAAAGTCTGTTGAAGCCGAAAGGCAAGAGGAAAAATGAAAACGGCTATCTATGTCCGAGTCAGTACAGACGAGCAAGCCAAAGAAGGATATTCAATCAGGGCGCAGATTGATAAACTAAAAAACTATGTACAGATTAAAGACTGGGATTTTTACAAGGTGTATGCCGATGAAGGAATCAGCGGGAAAAACATAAAAGACAGACCCGCTCTTAATGAATTAATAAATGATATCAAAGCTGGACGAGTAAATAATATTTTGGTTTATAAAATAGACAGGCTTACCCGAAACACAAGGGATTTAATAGATTTAGCTGAAATCTTTAAAGAACATAATTGTTCATTCAATTCACTAATGGAAAGCATTGATACCCTAACCGCGTCAGGGCGGATGTTTTTAAAGATAATCGGTATTTTTGCCGAATTTGAACGGGAAAACATTATCGAAAGGATAACGCTTGCCTGTGAGAAAAAAGTTAAAGAGGGATTTACTCTTGCTAATTTTGTTTCCTCATATGGTTATGACCGTGATATCGGCGATAAAATTCAAAAAATCAATCCCGAAGAAGCTAAGATAGTTAGAGAAATATATGCCATGTATACGGACGGTAACATGTCTTATAATGCGATTGCCAAAAACCTAAACCACAGGGGGATAAAACCGAAGCTTGGCGGCATCTGGGGTAATGTAAGCGTCAGAGCCGTTTTACGGAATCCGAATTACATAGGCAAGGTTCGGTACGCAATGGACGATAAGGAACGTTATTTTGAAGCCGAGGGCAAACATGAACCAATAATAAGCAAAGAACTGTTTTATCAAGTCCAAAAGAAAATGGAAAAGCTTAAAGGTAAAACCCTAACCAAAAGACCGAAAGAAGATAATTATTTCAGCGGAACAATATTTTGCGGAATATGCGGGGCGAAGTTACGAACCCACGGCGAATATAAGACTTATAAAAATGGCGAAAAAGGTATCAATGGCAATTACGCTTGTCCTAATAAATCTAATGGAACGTGTAGTAATTCCACATTCAGCCACAAAAAAGCAGAAATTGCCTTTCAAGAATATATGAGCGACGCACCAGATATTAAGGTAACAGATGATACCCTGTTTGCCGAAAAAACACAGCAAGACGGCATAAACGCTATGATACGGGAGGAATACGAAAACGCCATAACAAAATTAGACAGAAAAGAAAAAGACATCATGTCGTATTACATAAATGAACGAATTACTTTTGATGAGTATGAACAAATGGTAAGAATGATAACAACTGAAAAAAATACATATATTAAGCAGTTGAATAATATTCCAACCCTGCCAAGCGAAGATATAATATTTTCCAGAGTTGAAATAATAACCAACTTCCGCGAAAACTGGAAGCTTCTTACTAATGCGGAAAAATTACAGTTTTTACAGGAATATATCGAAAAAATAACTGCCATATCAAAAAAGGAAGAAGGGGTTTATCAGCATAAGGTTAAAGTTCTAAAGGTTAATTTTTACTAAATATTTTTTTTATTAGCACGAACTAAGAAGTGTTTTTACGACCTTTATAACGATATATTGCATAAAAAGATTGATTTTGCAATATTATATTATAATTCACTGGCTAATTCTAATGATAATTTAAGCTGCTTTTAGTAGTGAATGAAGAATATTTTTTGTTGACAAGAAAATATTTTCATAATAATATAGGAGGAAATATAGTAATGAAAGAAAAGAAAGAATCATTAAAGCAAATTAGGGACTTCTTAGTAAATTTCATAGTGCGTCCAAGAAATATGCTTGAAAGAAGTTATGATTATAATGTATATGATGAAGATAATAATCCGCTTACCACTTATCAGCTTATGAAAAAAGTGTTAAAAGTACGCAAAGATAATAAACGCAGGAAAACGTAATCTATAATGATTTTTACAATTAATGAGCATATCAATATATTCATTAATTCTATAGTAGTACATTCACAAAAGCAAAGTCATGGGGGTTTTTCGCTTGCATGAGATTAATACATATGAAAAGCCTCTGATCCACAAAATTCTTATGGCCACTTTATTATACTTATCAATTATATCCGCTATTGTGCAATTATCATGGTTTCCTATTTTTATTAACATATTTGGTAATAAATTGAATTTAGTAGATGATATTGGATTTACTGGCCTTGGAATTAGGCTATCGGTCATTTTGTATTCATTATCAGCTATTACGTTGATTATTAATATTCTCTTTTTAAGAGGTAATAACGAAAAGCAAAAAGATTTTTCTGGCGTCTTATATACTAGATTTTGTTTTCTTTTAGATAAGCAGAACGACCAATTTAATAGCATTGAAATCAACAAAGAATATATACCAGCTTTTAAGATTACTTATAGTAACGCGGAGGCTATTTTTGTTGAATGGCAAAAAGCAATTTGCAAATTTGCTACAATAGATGAAAATAATATTTCAATACGTATTATTTATAGAAAGTTTATAAAGGGAGAGTATACAGTTTGGGAAGATTGCAATTATAAAACGAAAAAGCAATTGAGCGTTGAAGAACTTATGGAAAATCAGTTTTCTTTTGGTTCGGTTTTACAAAAAAGCACAAGTTCATTTCTTTATCATAATGACAAGAAAAAGGCAGTGAAAAGCGGCGAGTATTTTCAAAATGAAAGAGATATTGAAGATATCAAAGACAAAAAGCCTTTGGGTTCAATATTTGGATTTAAGCATAATTTGACAGATAATAATGGTAAAAATTTAATTGAAATATTAGTCTTTTTCTCCACTTTTAGAGAAAAATTATGCATGAAGAATAATAGAGTTGGTATAAATAATGTAAAATTATGTATTCAAAAAATTTTTCTTCCTCAATTTGAGCTTAATATAAAAGCATTTTTAATTAGGAATTTGCAAAAGCTTGAAAACTAAATCTATTTATAATGAAATTATTCATATCCGTTCTCTTTTTATCGCCCTTTAAACTGTTGTAAAATTAACTTTTTTTGCTGTCCCGTTTGCTGTTTTTGATAAAAATTTGCCTTTTTATCTTAGGTAAAGAGCGTTCTACTCATACAAGACAGGGCATATACATAGACCAAACACACAAAAACGCCCTATTTTCGGCACTTCCCCATAGGTAAGAGATGGGTATCGGCTGATGAAACTACCCGATACCCATCTCTTACCACGTTGGTACTACGTACTGTACTTATGGAAAGTGCGAAAGGGCGTGATTGGTGGTTTGGTTAGTCGGTGGTTGGTTGGGTTATCGGTGTGGGGTTAGATAGATGTTGGTTAAGGGGTGTCTCCTTTTTCTTTTTATGATTGGGTTTATGGTAATCATTTATTAAGCGGTAAAAAGAAAATTGGAGCAAAAAAAGAAAAATGTTTGGGGTTAGTGGTCTAAAAGTGAAAGCCAGTCAGGGGGGTTAGGGCGTGGAACTGACAGAGCGGGATTTTGATATTTTAAGGTTGGTTTATCGGTTCAGGTTTTGTTTAGGTAGGCATATTAGGGTTCTATGCGGATTTTCGGGAGCAAGGGCAACCGACAGAAGATTGAAAATGTTAATTGACGCAGGGTATTTAAAACGCAAAAAATATATTTATGGAATCCCTTATCTTTATACCCTGCCCCATAAGGGAAGAATCATAATCGGTGCTAATAAAAGGGAGGATAAAATCAGAATCGAGCGCATCACACATGATATCTACGTTTTGGACACGCTTATTTATTTGATAGAAAAGTATAAATTACCGTTAAATGCCGTAGAAAGCGAAAAAGAGTTAAATATTAAATATGGATTCGGAGCAAAAAAACATCACCCCGACTTTGTTTTTAGCCTTGATAATAATAACTATGCGGTTGAAATTGAGTTAAGTGTTAAATCGAAAGAACAGATAGAACAAAACATCCGTGATAATTACATGCGTTTTGACTGCCAGATATGGATTGTTGATAACAAAAAGGTATTCACGATAATTAATAATTTAACTAATGAATATTCAAATATAGAAATAATAAGGTTGGAGGAAGTTCGGGATTATGTCAGGACTAGATATAGCTAGTATCGTTATCATTATCTTGGCTTTGCTTCTTTTGGGCGGTTTGTTAAAATTCATTAGCAGTCTGATATCTAGGAAAAGTGATGTGTTTAATTTTGAGCGCGACCATGAGGAAGCTTTATATAAACCTACCTATAAGCGGAAAAAACCAGAAAAAGAATCAACCATGATAGGTCTCGGAGTAAGTAAAAAAGACGTGTACGTACCAAATGACGCTAAACACGTTTTTATTTGCGGTACAACCGGGAGCGGTAAAACCATAGCTATTTCCAATTTTCTTAAAAGCGGCGCGGAATATGATTACCCCATGCTTATTATCGATGGCAAAGGCGATACAGATTCAGGGTCACTTTTGGAATTAACCAAGGAAATATGCAAGGACAGAAAAGTTTATGTTATCAATTTAAACGAACCCGCTACAAGCGATAAATATAACCCGTTCAAAAATACCAATGCAGATATTGTTAAAGATATGCTTATCAATATGACTAAATGGAGCGAGGAACATTATAAATACAATACTGAATGTTATATTCTAAGGTTATGCAAGCTTTTAGAATTTAAGGAAATTGGTATATCTTTGGAAAACTTGACGAAATATCTGCCGATAGTAAGTTTTATAAAACTTAGCACCGATTTAAGTAAAATCGGGCAAATCAGTAAAGAGGAACATCTTGCTGATATTGACCTTGCCAAGACCAGCGGGAGTATTGCCGAGAGTGCCGCGGCGCGTTTCACCACGATTAAGGAAAGCAGTTTAGGCCAGATTTTTGATGAATCGGGTATTGATATTTATTCGGCCTTAGAGGAAAACGCGATAATTATCTTTATTTTGAATCCGTTGCTTTACCCGGAAATGTCACCCTTGATTGGTAATCTGATTATCATAGATAGTAAAAAAGCGGTCAGCAATTTTTATCATCATAAAAAGAATAGAATTTTTTATATCCTTGATGAAATCAACGTTTATGCTTCCGCTTCACTACTGGATTTAGTGAATAAATCAAGGTCAGCCAACATAACTTGTATACTGGCAACTCAAAGTTTATCTGATTTAGACAAGGTATCGCCTGAATTTAAGGAGCAGATAATCGAAAACTGTAACAATTATATTGTTCTTAGGCAAAACAGCTCTGTTAATGCCGAGCATTGGAGTAATATAATTGGCACCAGAGTAACCATGCAGGCTACATATCAGATAAGGGGCGAAAACGGCGAAGCAAAGAGCACCGATTTAGGTTCGCTTCGTAAAACCAGAGAATATATTTATCACCCTGATGATATAAAGTTACTCACTACTGGCACAGCAATTTTTCTTTCCAGAGACGAAATGTACCATGCCAAAATCAAAGTAAACAAACCGTTCTAGGGGGGAATAGAGTGTATCTTATTCGTGATAACTGGCCATATTTCTTCTGGTTTCTTTTTTATCTGATACTTTTCGGGGCTTTAACTTTCGGAATAATTATTCCGCTTTATCTGTTATTCTTTATAATTGCCTTTACGCCACTTTCGGAAAAGCTGTGGCGCGTAGTTATGGGGATAAGACCGCTCAGGCTAAAGAGTGAAAAAGACAGGCTTTTGCCACTTTTCAAAGAAGTTTATGATAAGGCTTATTATGAATCGTACGAATCTATATCCTTAAAAGTTGATTTATACATACAGGAAAGTATGGAAATTAATGCCTTTGCTTTTGGTAAAGGTACGCTTGTACTGACCAAGGGAAGCATTGATTTACTAAGTGATGAATGTCTGCAAGGCTTAATAGCTCATGAGCTGGGACATTTTGCCTACCGTGATACAAGCGTGGCCTTATTCGCGGCGGTTGCTAATTTTCCCATGTCCTTTTTAATGCGTACTTTTTATAAAATTGAGTTTAAACTGGAATCCGACAGTATAGGTCTTGCAAGAATGGCATTCGGCTTTTTCTTTGCTATTTTCAAGGGCTTAGATTTTCTTAGCGGCCTAATGTTAATGTATCATAAACGTATGTATGAATACAGTGCGGATATGTTTGCTTTAAAATGCGGATTTGGTAAAAATATGGCAGAAGTATTAGAGCAGATTTACCATACATCAATCAGCACGCCCAAAAGTATTAAAGAACAGATACGGGCTACCCATCCCCCGCTTACCAAACGAATTGAGAGATTAGAGGATGTTTTGTATTAAAATGAAAATAAAAGTCAGTTTTCAACGTATACTTAATATGTGGAATACCATTCTTATTTTGCAACATATAGTTGACAAGAAAAGATTAAAAATATAAAATAGGAGGCAAAGATAATGACTTTATGGAAAACTATAAATAAACATTTTGAAAGACGTTTTACTAATTCGCTTATGAAAAGAAGAAAAAGAATAAATTTGTTGGAACATACCGATTATAATGAATTAGAAAAAGAACTGTTTGGCGAATCATTTTCTCTTAATAATATTGAAATTAATGCTAAAAATGAACCAGAAAAAAACCAGAAAAAACTATGTTTTAGACTAAAGAAATAGTTCTATTCTTAGTGGAGGATACAAATGAGAAAATCAAACAGTTTTCGAGTTTTTTTTAATGCGACAATACCAACTATTTTAGTCATTTTTAATTCATTATGGATTCCTTTTGTTATTAATAAGGATGTAAGCTTTTTCTTTTTAAATAGCAAGGAAAATATAACTTTTATTGATATTCTTATAGATATAGGTACTATCATTTTTTGCATTTTTACAATTGTATATATTATTTACTTTGCTTTTAAAAGAAGGAATGAATTAGTAAAAATAGATAAAATAATTTCAGACTTGCAGTTTTTAGGGAAAACAGGATTAGGGATTCAAAAAATAGTCGAAAATGAAACCAATGAATATTTGGTGTTGATATTAGAGCATATAAATGATGAAAATCAAATATCAAATACGGACATACTTAAAAAAAGAATATTTAGTAATAGAAAATTAATTATTCAAAATGTAATACTTAAAACATTACGGACGATAATACATTCAATTACAGAAATTTCGGAAAAGGATATTTCTGTTTCGTTTATATACAAATTACCATGGAAAGAGAAATGGCAATCTGAAGAAGTAAATTATAAAGGCGAAAGTAAAGCTAATGAGCTTGTAATTAAGGAAGGGTCAACAGCTTATTGTTTATTTAATAACACATGTAGCAACCCTGTTTTTTTACATGATAAGTATAAAGATGGAGTATTATTAGGGCAATATCATAAACATAGTAGAGAATCAAAAACAAAAAAAGGAAAATTTGGTTCACTTTACGGTTATAAATTTATATTATATAATCAAAATGATGAAAAATACATAACAGCAATGCTTTTTATATCAACTTTTGGCAAAAAAATTTGTGCAAGTAATAATGAGAAAGTTAAGGAAACAGTAGAAAAAAACTATATATCAAGAATATTAGAACCATATAGTAAATTACTGGAAAGAGAATTACTTTATATGCAATTTGAGAACATTAGTAATTAATGATTTTAAAAAAGAAAAGGCCTGTTGAAGAAACATAGCTTCATTAGGCCTTGTTATATGCAATTCAATAGCACAGACAGATTAAGGGAGCTTAAATGTAAAAGTATTCTGCTGTGATTCATACTGTTTGCCGTCAATTACTACATAAGCTTTCCAGTAATAGGTTCCGCCGTCATTTAATGAGCCTATAGCCGTATTTGCGCTTACTGGTATCATCGACAATTCAGGTTTAAAAGGCTGACAGCTAAAGGCATATTCCTGCCAAAAAGCCGGGAACCCGTCATTGTGAAAAACTTTAACGCCCGCCCTGTTTATAGAGTGTGAGCTAACAAACGAAAACTGGAAAACATATTCCGGCGAATCCCAAAAGATTTCCCAGTAGGTACTAAAATTTGAAAAAGTTACGGATATCGGGCCGTCAGTTTCTTTTTGTTCCTCTGGTTCCCACTGCGCGTAATATGTTATGGTGGTTAAACTGCCCGCTTCAAAGATAATATGTTGTCCGGGGCTGTCAATGCCGTAACCTGCGTAATCCTCACAGCGCCAGCCAAGGAACCTGTGTCCGGGTCTGGTTGGAATAGTATTTGATAGATTGAACCTAATAGTATTATGGCTGTCTTTAGTCGTTGTATGACGGTCTGGCGCGCCCGTTCCGCCGTTTGCATTGTATTGGATAGTAACCGTCCTGTTATCTTCATTTTGTGGAACCCATTGCGCGGTAAACGTTAAATCTATATCGCCTGTTGCTGTGCCTGTTTGAACGACAAAAGTCCTACCGGGAATAATTAATCCAAGATGAGGGTTTTCTTCAAAAAGCCAGCCTTGAAAAGTGTGTCCGCTTCTAGTCGGTACTGTCGCCGGAACAGTGAATCTGATATCACCGTTATTGTCTTTGGTAATAGTTTGGGTTGTTGGTGTGTTGCTGCCGTTGTTTTCTTGATACCAGATTGTAGCTGTACCATTTCTGGCAGGCTCCCATTGGGCATAATATGTATGAGTTTCGTTTACCGCCCTGCCATAATTATGAGTAACATTTTGCCCGGGGCTGCGTAAAGGGGCTTCTGTAACATTTTCAAGCTTCCAGCCAAGAAAGGTATATCCTTCTCTGGTAGGTACTGCTGCTGCAAGGGTATACGCAACAATGCTGTCGCTGTCAGAATTTACAATGTGGCTGGCTGGCATACGAAATCCGCCGTTAGCGTTGTACCTTATCGTTATTTGCCCACGCCACTGCGCCCAATAAATTAATGTTGTATTACTTGACGCGTTTCCGGTTGCGTATCTTATACTCTGGCCGGGGGCTTCAACGGCATTTTCCGAGTTGCCCCCTAATCGCCAGCCAAGGAAAGCAAACCCGTTTCTGGTCAGTCTTGTTGACGGATGGGTAAACATCACATCGCCGTTACTTTCTTTGGTTATAGTCTGATTGGCTGGCGCACTGGAACCGCCGTCCGCATTATAACGGATACTCACCGTTCCAAGTGTTGTTGGCCTTGGTGTTGCTGTCGGGCTGGGCGTAGCTGTTGGGCTTGGTGTCGGAGTTGCGGCGGCGGCTGGTATAGTATAGTTATGAATAGGGGCTTCCGTTTTTCCTATATCACTAAATACGAAGCGTAGTTCCCGCGCCGCTTCATCCCATGTCACAGTACCGTATTTTGACAGCAACTCAAAATCAATCAATGTCCTGCCGTCTATTGAATAACTTTCGATTAGTTCGTCCGAAAGAAACGTCTGAATTGTTGTGTAGACATAATGGCATTTGAAAGCACCTACCGGCATTATGTTTTCTTCCACTGGCAAGGGTGAGAATACTTGTGGCATAGCTGGCGAAATGTACAACGCCCAGCTATCCGCATCCCAAATAACGTCAAAGCCATAGTTCCGCAAATCTTCCGCGACAACTAACGTCTTGTTATTTGCAATACTTGTGGGTATCGCTTGACCATTTATGTATGCCACGATATCAGAGTAAAGCACATCCCCTAAGATGTCACCGGGTTTCCAAACATTAGACGGCATACCCGGCACAGGGCCAAGATTATGTAACGCACCGCCAGAAACAGAAACGTCCCCTATAAATTGGTTTGGTTTTGTGGTGGGGAGCATTACATCATCCATTATTTTAACAGGCTCATTGAATGGCGTATACTTCCAAAGACTTCCGTCGGATTTTGCAAATACCGCGTAGTTACTTGCCATAAATCCCCCTCTGGCACAAGCAAAATGAACGACATCATTACCAAGGTCAACTTGGTTTATTTCATTTTCATGCCAAAGCCACATTGTATCATCGCTTTTCTTCGCAAGCAATCCCACAACACCACAGCTCAGAGAAACGACATTATCTGATAATTTATGTGGCGAATTAAACTCGTAATGGGATACAATGGTTTCTATTTCATCGGAATCTTTTACCCCTACAGTCAAATAATGTGGAGTTCCCGCGCCATCATAATTATAACGGCTTTGTCCCCATATCCACATACTCCCATCATTTTTTAATATGTATAAAGCGTCTAGACGGCTGTCAATTTGTATTGTATTGTCTGTTATGTATTGAGATTCCTTTAAAACCTGGACATTACCTTCATATTGATAATGCGGTACACTCCAAACGGTACCATCTGATTTTAAAGCAAATCTGCCATTAACGTCAACAACGCCTTCCATTACTTTTTCCGTACCCATGTATAAATCGTTGTTTTCCTTAATCGTTCCCGTTTGCCCAATCTGCACTGAAAGACGAAGGATATTATCCATTAATTTTTCTGGTGGATTATTATCCCTTGTACGCCAAAGTGTTTTATCATTTTTTATTACATAAATAACCTCTCCGCTATCTGTGCTACGCACCGCGACATCAACGGCATTATTAATGCCGTCGATGGCTGTTAATTCGTTTCGCCAGCTGTTATAAACCCATAAGCTTCCATCATTTTTGATTGCAGCTACACTATGTCCTCCGGCGGCAAATGTTGATTCTACAATAGGAATAATCGGAGCAGCGGAAGTCATTTTGACTGGAAGCAGCGATAAGATTAACGTTGTCATAAGCACAAAGGGCAACAATCTTTTTCTCATTCTAAATTCCTCCTGTAATTTTACGCAAAAGAAAACTTCATAGGAAATATGAAGCTTTTGCGCTATTAAGATTTTCCATGAAAGGTATACTTTTATCGGAAAACGATTTTTGGTGATTTTGCTTAATATTTTATTAAATATTTGTGCATTATGTATATTTAAAATAATTATTGACAGAAAAACGGTTTGCTGATAGTATTAAGTTACAGTCCGTGAAAGGTATACCTTTCATGGACTGTGCTATTTAGTTAAAATAGCTTCAAAAAGGAAAAAGGGGCTATTTTATGACGGAAAATACATACGCGTTAATCCGTGTTTCAACGCATGAACAAAACGAAGCTCGCCAAGTTATAGCAATGTCAAGCCTTGGTATTCCTCAAAAGAATATCGTCATAGAAAAAGAAAGCGGTAGAAGCACAGCCAGAACGAAGTATCATAAGCTTTTGAAAAGGCTTAAAGCTGGCGATATCCTCTATATTGAAAGTATAGACCGTTTAAGCCGTGATTACGATGGCATTATTAATGAGTGGCAGGTATTAAGGCAAAAAGGCGTTATTATCAAGGTCATAGATACTCCTATGCTTGATACTAATAAACTTAACAAAGATTTATTAGAAAAATTCATGAGTGATATTTTATTACGGATACAAGCCTTTCAAGCTGAATCCGAATGGCAAAAAATAAAAGAACGTCAAGCGCAAGGCATAGCAGTGGCAAAAGCAAACGGGAAACGACTTGGACGGCCTAAAGCCAAAATAAGCAAAAATGATATCAAAGTAGCCAAACAATATCTAAACCGTGAAATATCTTTAAATACTGCCTTGGCTTTATCAAAGAAAAAGAAATCGTCTTTTTACTCTCTTTGCAATGCCGTAAGCGATATGGATAAATAATAACTCTTGTATAACATTATCCGTCATTATGAGCGCAATTAATGCACGCTAAATCTTTTCCATTAAATTGCGCTCGTAATGGCGGGTGTGGCATCTAACACGCGCGAAACGCTTGAGCTTGCTCAATATATATGTATGTATTACATATTTTTTTTTGAATAAATTTAGTAAAGAACCAAAAGGGGGTAATCTTTAAATATGATATATAATATTTCTGATATAATCAGTTCAACTATAACTGATGAAAAATTGAAAGATATAATAAATAAAAAACTTTACAAAATCCTTGTTTTACTAGAAATAAGGAGTATAAATGAAGAATAATAAATGTTATAATTATATTGGTTATAAGTTTAACTTGAAATTTAATTATTGCCTTTATGGAAAGAGGTAATAATTATGAACGAATTGGAGAGTGTTAGAAGCCAGAAACTATTAAAAATTGGTATTTATTTAAGGCTATCAGATGAAGATAATGATAAATTAAGTGTAGATGATGATAGCGAAAGTATTAAGAATCAGCGCAATTTATTATTAGATGAAATCACAAAGCATAATGACTTTTTATTGGTGGATGAATATTGCGACGAAGACCTATCAGGTGCGGGAACTTATCGACCAGAGTTTGAAAGATTAGTTAGAGATTGTGAACTTGGTAAGTTGGATATTGTATTATGTAAAAGTCAATCTAGGTTTTCAAGAGATATGGAAATAATCGAAAAATACCTACACAACAAATTTATTGAATGGAATGTCAGATTTATCAGTCTTTCTGATAATGCTGATACAGCAAATGCTGGAAACAAAAAATCAAGACAAATTAACGGACTTGTGAATGAATGGTATTTAGAAGATGTATCAAATAATATAAAAAGTGCGTTTTATACTAAAATGAAACAGGGCGAATATATATCGCCATTTGCTTCTTATGGTTATGAAGTATCGAAAGTTAACAATAACAAACTTATAATAGACCCAGTTGCCAGTGAAATTGTAAGAGATATATTTGATTTATACTTAACAGGCCATGGCTTTACAGGAATAGCAAAGTACTTAAACTCTAAGAAAATTCCTTGTCCCTCTCTATATAAATTACAAAAGGGAATTAAACTCAATATAATAAGTAATAGACCTAGAGAAGAAATAAAATGGACTACTAATGCTATAAAAACCATTCTAACAAATGAATTATATCTCGGTCATTTAATTCAAGGCAAGAGAACTACCGTGAGTTATAAAAATCGTAAAATCATTGACAAAGATAAAAAGGAATGGGTTAGAAAAGAAAACACGCATGAAGCAGTCATTGATAAAGAAACCTTTTGTAAAGTTCAAATTGCTATGAAAGAACGAACGAAACCTTTAAAAACCACAGGATTAGTTCACAATTTTTCGGGTAAGGTTTTTTGCCTAGAGTGTGAGCGATACTTAAGAAAGAAAAACAACACTAGAGGTCAAGCATATCTTGTTTGCTCTAATAATCGAGACGGTTACAATGATTGTATTAATAAATCATACATGCGATATGATACACTAGAAGAAATAGTCTTAAACGCAATAAATGAAATAATAAATCAATTTTATGATAAGGAAAGATTAAAACAGGAAGATAGGAAGAATAAAAAATCACGTTTCGGTGATAAGATTAATGCTTTAGCGAAGCAAAAATTAGATATAGAAAGCAAGCTCGGTAAAACTAGAATTTTTCTTAAAAATCTTTATGAAGATAAGGTGAATGGAATTATCACAGTTGAACAATTTAAAGATCTAATAAGTGATTATAATAATAATGAAAACATATACAAAGACCAAATAGACCAAGTTAATAAAGATATTCAGTTTTATAAAGTAAAAGAGAATACACTCTTTGATAATGATAAGATATTTAGTAAATACCGAAATCTTGATAAGTTAAACAGGATTATTATGGATGAATTTATTGAAAAAATTTTTATCGGTAAAATCAATCTAAAAACCAATACTAGAAATATTCAAATCAAATGGAATTTTGAGTAACAGTAGTTGTTTAGGGGGTTCTACTAACTCATTATAATTTAAGATAAAAAATAAGTGTCTTTTATGGGTACAAACTGTCTATGTATCCGAACACAAAAAAATAGCTTAAAATTGGGAAAAAATGAATGCTGTGTGTATACAATATTCATAAGACTCTGTGATTGTTATGAAGACACTAAAGGTAATAATTTATTTAAGGTAACTTATAATCATTAAACGGCGTTAAACCGTTTTCTTTTGAGATTTTATAATTTTTTACCTTTCGCTAAAAAATATAATCTTGAATTTTTTAAAATCAATCTAATGCTAATTTTTATCAAAATAACGCTGAAGTTCTTAAAAAGTGTAACAATTCAACAAGATTTACCCTTTCATTTTAGAATTCAAGTGTTATAATGGCTATACTCGGGCAAAGTCTCGAATCAAAGGAACTCTTTTAAAAAAGAGTTCTTTTCGCATGAAAGGCAGTTGATAATGACTTATAGACAATAAACGCTAAAAAATGACAATATTAGTCAAATTACAACAAATATTTTTGTTATATTTAAAATAGAAGGGGGTTGTTTCATAATGTGAAGGAATAGTCCAAATCAAATAAATATTTTTATTAAGATGGCAGTACATTCTATGACTGACCATCTTTTTTAATGAAATAAATAAAGGGGGATAAAAATGTATAAAAATAAAGTATTATCATGTCAGAATTTAGAGGATTTTAATTTTGAGGAAACAAAGAAGAACATCAAAGAGTTTTTTATTAATCTAGAGAAAGTTGAATGGGAATGGGCGAAGCTTATTGTTCAAAAAGGAATGTCAAAATTTGATTTCTCTGACCAATATAAGAGAGAGCCATATAGCCCAATTGGAAAAGATATGTTTGGATTATCAGCTAAAGAATATAAAGAAGAACAATTAAAAAAATATATAGCAAGTTATTATTGGGCTAAAAACAGCTTATCCCATATTGAACAGATATATATTGAAGAATATTTCGTAAACCGAAGATATGAAAATGAATTAATGGAAATACTCGGTTTTTATAATACCGACAGTAACGAATTTAGAAAGCTAAAGAAAAGTGCAGTTTATAAGTTTGCTGACTTTCTGAATTTATTAGTAGAAAAAAATTAGGGGGGGAATGTAGAAATGGAAAAAGAAAAACTAATAAATGAAATAATTGATTTATGTTTTGTATTAAAAATATTTAATAATTCAGCCGATACAAAAGAAGTTAAATGCACTGTTAAAGCGTTATTGGAAGAAGCGGGTTTTATTCAAGACCTTCATAACACTATTTTACAAAATGCAAAACGCTTAAAAATAGCAAATACAAAGGAAGTAACAGATATGCTTACTAAATTGGAAAATATAAAGCTCCAAGTAGAAAAAGATGATTAATAAAAATGCAAGTAAATAAAGATTTTATCTACATGGTTTATTTGAAGGCTTGCTGTGTCCACAGAGGAGCAAGTTAAAGAAGGATACTCGATACGCGCGCAGGAACAAAAACTAAAGGATTACGCACGGATTAAAGATTGGTCTATTTATGACGTATATCTAGATGAGGGAATCTCCGGAAAAAACATGACCGAACGCCCGGCCATTACGCGCATGATGGAGGATATTAAGTCAGGGTATATAAAAAATGTCCTCGTTTTCAAACTTGACCGACTTACCCGTTCCGTTGCGGACTTAGTTTATCTTATTGACCTATTCAAAAAGAATGATTGCGCTTTTAATTCATTGTCTGAATCAATCGACACGTCCACCGCTTCAGGGCGTATGTTTATTAAGATAATAGGAATATTTGCAGAGTTTGAACGCGAAAACATATCAGAGAGAATCATTTTAGGGCGTGAACGCAAAATCCAAGAGGGCTATACCCTCTGTTCCCATACAGCAAGCTACGGTTATGACCGCTCAAATGGACAAAAAATTCAAAGCATTAATGAAAGCGAAGCACAAGTTGTGTGTGAGATTTTTGAACTCTACGTTAATCAAGGCGCAAACATTACCGAAATCGCCAGAAGATTAAATCTTCGTGGTGTGCCAACAAAGCACGGCGGGAAATGGACAACACAAGGCACGAGAAATGTTCTTAAAAACAACAACTACATTGGAGAGGTTAGGCATCACTACGAAAATGAGGAACGTTCATATACAGTTAAAGGCCAGCATGAGCCAATTATCACACAAGAGATATTTGAAAAAGCTCAACATCGACTTACAAAGAATCCACGTATATCACCTAGAAAGCAGCCAAAAGAAGAAAATTACTTTGCCGGCTTTTTGGTGTGTACCCAATGTGGTTATAAGTTACACCCACACAATATTTATAGAAAACTAAAGGACGGCACAAACAAGTTTCTGGGAAACTATGGGTGTGGCAATACCATAATTGGCGATTGTGACGCAAGTGAGATGAGCGCACTAAAGTTGGAACAGGCTTTTTGTGAATATATAGCTAAAATTGAGGATTTTGAAGAAAACAACTCTATTCAAATCATTGGACAAGAACAAAAAAAGAAAGAAACCAAAGAGCTAATTGTATCCTACGAAGAAAAATTGCGACAATTAGAAGCAAAATCGCGTGAAGCATTGGATAACTATGTAGATAATATATTTAGTGTTGAAGAATATCGCGTAATAAAAAAGCGAATTGATGGGGATAAACAATCCATTTGCGCTGAACTGGAACGCTTGCAAATCGAAACCGAAGAAGTTGAAGATAACACGCTTGAAATCGCAAAAAGTTTTCGTGACAACTGGGTCGGATTCTCCAACTCAGAAAAACGTATGTTCCTAATGCGATTTGTAGAAAAAATTGTGGTGGAAAATGAAGAACTTGGAAAAGGCCTACATCAAAAAAAGGTTAAAATATCAGATATTGTTTTCAAAGAACCCTTACTAGATAAATCATGTCCGTTGCCTGTTGAGGTGCAATCAGAAAATGATAAATCAACAGTAAGAACGCATCTCAACCATGCTCGGGGTCGATAATCTTTTTCTCTGACCCGCAAATCAGGGTTATATGAAATTAGCCAACCAAGCAGTATTGTCAAGGAAAGCAGGAAGATTTTTTGCTGATTTTGCAAAAAAATACTCTGCGCCCTTGACGATACGGGGGTTGCTGTAAACAATGGCCGTAAGGATAATCAAATTATCAACAAATGCGTCTACTCGGTACTGGGTGTGGACATGAGCGGTCACAAGGAGATTATAGGGATATGGATTAGCGAAAACGAAGGCGCGGCGTTTTGGGCGGGGGTTTGGCAGACTTTATTTTTCAGCCTGATTCTCCAAGTAATTCTGCATTTGTTGTGTTAACGAATTTATCAATAGTTTTAACAACCTCCTTCAGCTTCCCACACAACACATTTTCTGCAATTTCATCTAAAAACTCGTTTACCATGCGTGGCCATAATCTGAGTTTTAAGTCATTAAGCGCAACTTCCGCATCGCTTATGTTATAGACCTCACAAGCTTCCTTAATTAAATTAAGTTTTCCCCGCAAGAAAGCCTTGTCATCATTGGAAATCTCGGCAGTTTCTATTTTTTCTTTCGGTTTGTACTTAATAACCAGTAACCGGAGCGCGTCAACGAAAGCCGGGGTTTCAGATGATATAAAAGCGATGTCTTTGTCGTCTCCCGCTTGCTCTAATTTTTGCGCGGTATTTGAAAGGTCTATTTCTCCTATATTTGCAAGCGCACCTTTCATACCATGAACAGTTATAGTATATAAATCAATATCTGCATCCGAATTAGAAACTATCTCTTGACATATGTTTTCCAGTACGGTAATGGAGCTTTCAACATTTCGCACTACAGTCGTTGCAAAATTTGCGTCCATAAGCGGATTTTTTACAGAGCCTGAAATTATTTTAGCCGTTTGCCGCCGTGCCGATTCGATTACTTCGGGGGGTTGTTTATCTCGTATAAAGCGATTCAATTGGATATTTAATTCCCGTATATCAATGGGCTTAGATATATAGCCGTCAAAACCGTTATCCATAAACATTTCAGATGAACCTGCCACGGCGTTGGCTGTCAATGCCACAATCGGATAGGTATACCCCATCTCGCGGATTTTCTTTGTCGCATCCATTCCGTTCATTTTAGGCATCATATAATCCATGAACACAATACTGTATTCGCTGCCGTTCTTGATTTTATCAACAGCTTCTAAACCGCTTGAGGCGGTTTCGATTTTCAAGCCGTAGGGCAGCATCATTCCTTTGGCTATATATAGATTCGTTTCAACATCATCCACAATTAAAACACTGCCATAAGGCATATATTCATGAACAATCTGTCTCTTGATTAATTTCGTTTTGTTTGTAAAATTATCACAGCGCATTTTATCGGCTAAATCCGCTCCGCATACCTCAGAGTCAATACGTTTTTGCGGGAGACGGACGGTAAATACTGAGCCTTTGCCCGATTCACTCACGACAAAAATCTCGCCCCCCATCGTCTCAACGAGCCGCTTTGTTATGTTCATACCCAAGCCGGTACCGACGATAGTGCGGTTAGTGTCCAAATTAAATCGTTCGTATGCGTCAAATACTTTGACAATTTGTTCTTTTGTCATGCCCTGTCCTGTATCGATTACGGTAAAAATAAGCGTACACTCTGTTTGTGATTCAACATCCGCTGAAACCGATAACTCCACCTTGCCTTCTTCGGTATATTTAAACGCGTTGGAAAGAATATTATTTAATATCTGTTTAATACGCATTTCATCGCCGAGCAAATTAAGCGGCGTATACTCATCTATCTTCAAGATAAATTCAAGGCGCCTGCTTTCATACCGCAGGAGATTAAGGTGAACTGTATCATATATGATACTTGGAATATCGTATTTGGCGTTCATAATTTCAATTTTTCCCGATTCAATTTTGGACAGGTCAAGCACATCATTGATAATACTGAGCAATAAATGCCCCGAACTATATATGGTGTTGAACGCTTCCTCCGCATCAGGTAGGTTGGTGTTTTTTTGCAACTGAATTTCCGCCGCGCCGATAACCGCGTTCATAGGCGTGCGTATTTCATGGCTCATGTGCGCAAGAAAATTACTTTTTGCCCTATTTGCTTCTTCGGCTTGCCGCCGCAGTTTTTCTGTATTTGCTAAAGTGCTTTTTTCTTCGGATACGTCCATTATCGTACCCAAGGCGCGGATAGCGTTGCCGTTTTCATCACGGATGGATTCCCCGGTAGCGCGGATATAGACATAATCCCCGTTTTTCTTTTTCGCCTGATATTCTGGGTTAAAAGGTGTTCTGCCCGTAATATCTGTTATGTGGTTATTAAGGGTATCCGTAACCATTTGGAAATCATCAGGGTGCAAGCAATCGTTGAAGCTGCCTATTACATCAGGAAAATCGTTCTCGTCGGTGAAACCAAGAATTTCCCTGAACTCATTAGAGTAAGTGATATGATTTTTTATATTCATAGGGTCATCACGTATTATTTCCATATCCCATAAACCAATTCTCGCCGCTTTATTAATCAAAGCCATTTTTGCGAGTTGCAATTCGTTATTGGTTATGGTATTTTTTGTTTCGGTCAAGTCAAACGCCGCGTTTACAAAACGTATGGGATTTCCGTCTTGATCCCGAATAGCCTTGCCTACGGTGCGGAACCAAGCATATTCGCCGTTTTTCTTTTTAAGCCGCTGCTCTATATCAAAGGGGGTGTTACCGGTTTTGTCAAGTAAATGATCCGAAAAAGCACGGAACGAGCTTTCCATATCATCAGGATGCACAAGACCAATCCTGCTTTCGCCGAGATTTTCCGGAGCTTTATCATCGTCAGTGTATCCAAGCAATTTTTTATATTCATCAGAATATTCGATGTGGTTGTTGGGACTGAGAGGATTACACGGATCTAATTCCATGTTAACCATACCTATTTTAGCGGTTTCAATTATTAAATTTAATTTGGCAAGCTGAAGCTCTTTATCAAATAAAGCAGTCTTAGTTTCCGTTATATCCATCAACGCGCCTGAAATGCGGATGGCATTGCCGTCCTTATCGCGTATCGCTTCGCCGCACGCGCGGAAATACGCGTATTCGCCATTTTTTCTTAGCAGCCTGTATTCAGCGTCATATGGGGTTTTACCGGTCTTGTCTGATATATGCCTCACAACATCTTCGACCGCTTTTTCCTTGTCGTCGGGATGCAGATGGTCACGCCAATTTTCAAATGTGTTGGGAAAATCAGCTTCGCTCGAATACCCCAACATATTCCTCAATTCGTCCGTAAACAAAAAAGTATTATCCGGGTGAAAAAAATCATTATTTTTAATCTCTACATCATACAAGCCAATTTTTGTGGCTTTAACCACAGCGTTTAGTTTTACCAGTTGCTGCTGGACTCCCTCTTCGGCGCCTAAGAGTTCTTGCATCATTTGCTTTTGCTCACGCATATCATATATATAACCAAGCCCTACATATTTATCGCCTTGTTTTATTCGCATCATTGTAAGGTCGACGGGCAGCAGCTTACCGTCGGGCAGACAGTGCGTCCATTCAGTTTTAATCGTTTCCCCATCCATAACCCGTTTAACGATTTCCATCGCTTTTTCACGGGAACTTGAGCCGTCAGGTTGATATTCGGGAGAATGTGAGGCGCTTCCAAAAAAAGCGGCGTAATCTTCCTTTGATATACCGTACATTTTAAGTACAGCTTCATTACAATCAACGAATTTGAAATCATCGTCAAATACTGTCAATCCAATGGGTGCATGTTCGAACATTAACTTGTTGTATTCGTTCGAGCTAATCATCGGCATAAGGCTACCTCCCGAAATAAATCGCTTACTTCAATAAATACATCCACTATTATCGGGTCAAATTGTGTTCCGCGGCCGGTTTTAATAATTTCAACCGCTTCATCATGTGTGAACGCTTTTTTATAAGGCCGTTCTGATACAAGCGCGTCGTATACATCAGCTATTGCCATAACACGCCCCTGTAATGGAATATCTAATCCCTTTAATCCTCGCGGATACCCTGTACCATCCCATTTTTCGTGATGATAACCGGCAAACAGTTTAGCGCTATACAAAAAATCCTCGTCTCCTGTCTCGCGAATAATACCATCAATAATTTTTTCACCTTCGGAAGTGTGGGTTTTAATAATATTAAATTCATCTTCGGTTAGTTTTTCGCGTTTGTTCAAAATTGAGTCCGAAACTACAATCTTTCCCAAATCGTGCAAACGGGCCGCAGAAACAGTCAATTCAACATTCCAATCCTTTATTTCATCAAAATATATTTCTTTATCATACATAATTGCCAACAAAAAATTTAGGTATGCGGCTGTTCGTTCTATATGATTACCCGTTAGCTTGTCGCGTTGTTCCACCATATTTGCAAGTACGGATGTCATGCTGTTTTGCAATCTTAGCAACTGCTCTGTCCGCTGCGTAAGTATTTCAGTTTGTTGAGTTAACAGTTCCGTCTTCTGTTGTAACTGTTCTGTCCGTATATGGATAATACTTTCCATATGCAAATGCGCTTTAATGCGGTTTAATAAAACCGGCCCGGAAAATGGTTTGGAAATAAAATCAACAACACCCATCTCAAAACCGAGAGCTTCCGTATCGGCATCACTTTTGCTCGTTAAAAATATGACGGGAATCTTAGCGTATCGCTTATCGGCTCTTAACCGTTTCAATGCGCCGAAGCCATCAAGCTCCGGCATCATAATATCCAATAAAATTAAGTCCGGAATAACGTTATCCAAGAACTCAAACATAATCGAAGCAGACAAAAGAGTAATCACTTTATACTGATCCGACAGGACTTCTTTCGCTGTCAGAAGATTTATCGTATTGTCATCTACCACAAAAATCGTTTTCATGAGTTCACCCCATCGAAGATAATTTTTCATTCAAAATATTAAGCGCTCCTTCAAAATCATAGTCATCAATGAGTTCTCCCAATTTTTCCAAACCCGCAATGCCTTGCAATTTTTCCGCATATGCAGACGCATTAAAATCCGAATTCTCAAGCAACGGTTTCAGTTCCATAAGGAGAGCGGCAAATTCTTCGTCATTCATCTGAATAAGCTCTTGTTTATCAGATTCCACACTTTTCAACAAAGGCTCGAATTCACGTAGCGCTTTTTCTAATTCCCTTCCAATCGCATCAAGCTGATCGGGCGTATAATCGGGCGTTTCACATTGAAGGGATTGTTCCAACGCAAAAGCCGCTTCTTGCAATTCTTTCTTGCCGAGATATCCCGCGCTGCTCTTTAATGTGTGCGCGATTCTATGCGCAGTTTTGATATCACCTGAAGATAACGAACCGGTTATTCTCTCAAAAGTATTCAGGTTTTCTTTTCCGAAAGTGATAATGGCCTTCTGACGGAGTTGATCTTCTTTGTCTATAATGGCTTCTCGGGTTTTATTATTATCCGCCGTCCGTATTTTATCGGGCGGTAAATGTTTCTGTATAATTTCTTGCAATTCGTCCGCGTTTATGGGTTTTGAGATAAAATCGTCAAACCCGTTTTCCAAAAACATTTCACGGGCGCCTAAAATAGCGTTGGCGGTAAGAGCGATGATCGTTAACTTTTCATACTTTCCGCCAAGCTCACGTATTCTGCGCACGGCCTCAACCCCATCCATTTCCGGCATCATATGATCCATAAAAATGATGTCGTAATCCTTTTGCTGAACAAGCTCAATCGCTTTGGCACCCGAATCCGCTGTTTCGGCTTCTATATCCATAAAACTCAAAAGCCCGCTTGCGACTTTAAGGTTAAACTCGTTGTCATCGGTGACCAAAATCATAGCGTCCGGCGCGCTGATGGAATGCTCATTCTTTTCGCCTTTACTTTTACGTATATTTTCAGCGTTGCCCTTTATAACGGGTATTGAAATGGTAAACGCCGTTCCGCGCCCGTATTCGCTTTCTACGGTAATCTCACCGCCCATCAGCCCGACAAAAGCTTTGGTAATCGAAAGCCCCAAACCGGTTCCCACAACACTTCGGTTTTTAACTTTATCAAGCTGTTCAAACGCTTTGAACAACTTGGGTATGTCTTCCTCGCGTATCCCCATACCCGTATCTTCAATCCTAAATATAATTCTATCCGGATTAGCCGTTATCGTAAGCTTGATATATCCTTTTTCAGTAAACTTAACAGCGTTTCCGCAAATATTTGTCAATGCCTGCCTCAGTCTCATGTCATCCCCGTAAAGGCAATCGGGCAGGTCACCCACGAATTCGACTTTAAACTCAAGCGCTTTTTTCTGCGCAACATAGGTAAACATCGAATCGATATTATTTATTAAAGTTATAAGCTCATAATCAACCGGATTAAGCTCCAGCTTACCCGATTCGATTTTAGAGAAATCCAATATATCGTTAATGATTCCGAGAAGGGATTTTGAGGAAACGGTTATATCGCCGACATATCCCATTTGCCTTTCGTTAAGCTGCTCATGCCCCAAAAGCTCCGCCATACCGATAATAGCGTTCATCGGCGTGCGGATTTCATGAGACATGCTCGAAAGGAAATCGCTTTTGGCTCTGCTCGCTTCTTGTGCGGTCATTACCGATTCGGAGAGTTCCTTTGTCCGAATATCGACAAGCGTTTTAAGCCGTAATCCTTCTCTGCGTTTTTTGGCAAGCAGGATGATTGCGAAAATAAATCCAACGGAAAACATCCCCGCTCCGATCATATAGGGGACGCGTTCTTGAGCCATTTGTACTCTGTAATCATATGTTCTGCGTAGCCACCGCCCGGATATACCCTCTACATCAATTACATACATGGCTTTAGTGATAATGGAGGATAAAACCGTTCTGTCTTTATTTAATCCGAAAGTCGAATAAAAATAATAATCGAAAACAAAGTTTGCTTTATAACCTACTTGTTCACGATAATTCGTTAATATAAGAAGCTGATGTTCACTTACCATAACCATATCAACTTCGCCGCTTTCCAAAGCGTCTAAAGCATCGTAGGTAGTTAAATATTCAATTATTCCCATGTGATTTGGAAACCATTCTTTAAATAAACAGCCGTGGGCCGTATCCTTAATCGTTCCAACTTTAATGTATAAGATTTCGTTGATGCTCACATCACGGAATTCCGATTTTGAAACAAGAATGGGGTGATTACGAACAAAATTTTCTCCTGGCCATATAAAATCCCCGATTCTTTCATCCGTCTGAATGAGGGAAGTGATCAGAGATGCCTGGCCGCTTTCAAGCATATATAATATTTCTGACCAATTCGTGTTTTCGTTGTTTATACGTTCAAATGAAATCCCCGTGAGTTTTTCTATTTCATGGAGTACATCAATGGATATACCCCCCCATTCGTTGGTGCGGGATTCAAAAAAACTCAAGGGATAATTCGAATTCTCGGCGACATATGGGATGATGGGATTATTTTTTATGTACTCTCGTTCTTCATCTGTCAAAAGCATTTGGAATTTGTGATTCAGATATTCTTGGTGGCCTTGATTGTACAAATTTATTAAGTGTTGTATAGCGCCATTATTTAATGCTTTTTGTACAACATCGATAATAGGCTTTAGCTCCGGATTTTGCGTTGCTAAAGAAACGGGAGTGAATAGAATCGGATAATATATATTCGTAACTACGTCGTCAAAAAACCCAAAAGCGGCTTCGGCTGAGGATTCGGTAATAAACGCATCAACTTCGCCATTTTTGAGCATTGCGTAAGCTTGCAGGTAATTATTAACGGAAAAAAAATCAACATCATTGCGTTCTCTTCTTGAGATTATTTCCGTGATGTTGGTGTCATCTAAAACAGCATATCGCAAAGCGCGCGTTGCGGCGATTTCTTGAAACGGCGGCGAATCATACATACGCAAGGTTATGATATGGCGTTGCGCAATATCGCTTGTCATGTAGTATTTCATTCGGTGCTCATCATTTGCCGCAAGTTCGCCCGTAAAGTCGATTGTACCGTTTTCCAGCCCGATAATTAATTTATCCGACTCGACGATGCTTGGCACAAACGGTATCGCGAAAAGTTCCGAAAGCCATCTGCAAAAAAGAGCAGAAAAACCGTTTATCCTGCCGGTTTCTCCCACGAACATTTCGGTGCCATAAACTGAAGAATATCTGAATGTATTCCTGCTCCTTTGCAATTCTTCAATTGCGCTAATTTCGTCTTGCGTTATGCCCGGTATCTCTCTGAACGAAGTAAATACCGATACCTCGCCGCTTTCAGTTTTCTGATCGGTACAACCCACAAAAACTGCGGTCAATAAAATCGCGGCAAGAACAAGAGAAAGCACCCGTCTTAAATTAACTATAAACATTTTGATGCACCCCGTTTCCTACAACCTTTCATACACAAATCCGCAGTTTATAAAGCGCTTGGCGTTATGCGCCATGTAATTACTTAACTAAGAATTGATTATCGTCAAAATTATTCACCAAGACCGTAGGTGTCGATGTCCGCTTGAGTGATTGTTCTGGCATCAAATCCTTTTTCGTCCGATATCACTTTCTTTTCCGTAATCTCCCCGCCGGCTTCGAGTTTTTTTATCATTTCATCAATGATAGACGCTTGGAAAGGGCTGCATTGGCCGTTATAATTCCAGTTACCCGCAAGCAGCTCCCGCAATGCCCATTTATTGGCGTCAAAACCAATTATAATAACGTCCTTATCTACGCCGTGAGAAATACCCGCTTCGGCGAGAGCGGATACCGCGCCTCTTGCCATTCCGTCGTTTTCAGCATATATAACATTTAACTCCGCGCCGGAAGCGATAACGGCTTCAACAATTCGTTTTGCTTCGTCCTCATCCCACGCTGCGGATTGTTGGACAACATTCCTCATTGTACCGGCGGCAAATTCCCTATCAAGAGCGGAGGTGCGGCCAATCTGCGCATCCGAGCCCATGATGCCTTGAATATGAACGACATTGTAGGAGTCAAGGTTTTGATTTCTTAGCCATCTAACGGCGAGGTCACCCTGACGGGCCATATCGGAAACTACGGCAGCCACATAAAAATCTTCCGAAGTATTTATCATTCGGTCGAAAAGAAATACATTAATACCGGCATCCTTGGCCGATCTTAGGACGCTGTCCCAACCGTCTGACGAAGCGGCGGATATGAGAAGGTAGTCCACACCATTTTCAACGAATTGCCTTGCGGCATTTAACTGCTCGTTATGGTTGAGACTGTAGAAGGTTTCCGCTTCATATCCGTTTTCTCTTGAAAAAACCTCTTCAAAATCCTTAACATTAGCTTCACGGTAACCGGATTCGGAAGCCGGATTGTTGATTATACCAACCCTTATAAGGCCATCACTCGTATTGCCGCCACCCGTATTGCCGTCACCCGTATTGTCTGTGCATGCCGAAAGAACACATATAACCATTACCAATCCCAAAATGATGCTAAATACTCTTTTCATTTTTGATT
>Ga0131853_10000645_pt1 | contig 62798 bp, 54 predicted proteins | sample TergutLab28metaG_FD_92764 | JGI IMG/M metagenome (GOLD analysis project Ga0131853, IMG submission 92764) | Labiotermes labralis P1 segment gut microbial communities from Petit-Saut dam, French Guiana - Lab288 P1 (version 2) (version 2) | ecosystem: Host-associated > Arthropoda: Insects >...
AAGGGGATTTTCCGGCGGCTGGAGCGTTGGATATTCTTAAAATTCACAAAAATCCCTTGAGCCGTTTCCGGACGCAAGTAGACCTCGGCGGCGGTGTCCTCGTTGACGCCTTGAAAGGTTTTGAACATCATGTTAAACTTCCGAATGGGCGTAAAGTCCCGCTTACCGCAGTGGATACAGGGAATGTTATGCTCCACCAAGTAGGCCGACATTTGGTCGTTGTCCATGGCTTCTACGTTGATACCTTCAATATGTTCGGCGACATTAAAAGTTTCAATCAACTGATCCGCCCGATGGCGCATTTTACAGCTTTTACAATCAATCAGCGGGTCGTTAAAATTCACCACATGGCCAGAGGCCACCCAGACCTGCCGATTCATGAGGATGGCGGAATCTAAGCCCACATTATACGGACTCTCCTGTACAAACTTTTTCCACCAAGCCTGCTTGACATTATTTTTGAGTTCCACCCCCAACGGGCCGTAATCCCAAGTGTTTGCAAGGCCGCCGTAGATTTCGCTACCGGCATAAATGAACCCTCTGCCCTTACATAAGGCCACGATTTTTTCCATAGATTTGTCTAAATTTTGCATCCCATTATCCTCCGCATTGCTTTTTCAATGTGGATAGTATACTATAATAGAGGCTTTTGAACAAGGGTTTTCTCAGGAAAGGACGAATCACCATGAACTTTATCGCCGGACAATGCGATATTGCCGTCATCGGGGCGGGCCATGCGGGCATTGAAGCGGCCCTCGCTGCGGCCCGGATGGGGCTAGATACCATCTGCTTTGCGATCAATCTGGACTCTGTTGGCAACATGCCCTGTAACCCAGCCATCGGCGGCACGGGAAAGGGGCACTTGGTGCGGGAATTAGACGCCCTTGGCGGCGAGATGGGCCGTGGGGCAGATAAGGCCTGCATCCAATATCGGATGTTGGGGGTGTCGAAAGGTCCCGCAGTCCGGTCGCTCCGTGCCCAAGCGGATCGCCGGACATATCAGGCGGTGATGAAACATACTGTGGAACAACAGGAACATCTGCTACTCAAACAGGCGGAAATTGTATCCATTGAGGTAGAAGATGGCCGGGTGGTCAGTGTGACCACACACACAGGGGCCGTCTATACCTGTCGGGCCGCTATCATCGCCACAGGCACGTTTTTGAAAGGCCGTATCATCGTAGGCGAATATGAGCAAGACGGCGGGCCGGATGGTATGTTTGCAGCCATAGAGTTGTCTGATTGTCTGGCACGGTTAGGCGTTCCCTTACAACGCTTCAAAACCGGAACCCCGCCACGGGTGTCCGCCCGCAGTGTGGATTTCGATGAGATGGAGGTGCAACCCGGCGACCCCATGCCGGAGGCGTTTTCTTTCTCCACCACACACCCGCCGGAAAACAAGGTGGTCTGTCACCTGACTTATACCAACGAAGAGACCCACAACATCATCCGAAAAAATCTCCACCGCAGTCCCATGTATGCGGGCCGGATGGAGGGCGTGGGGGCACGATACTGCCCGTCTATCGAGGACAAGGTAGTGCGGTTTGCGGATAAAAAGCGGCACCAGTTGTTTGTGGAACCCATGGGCCTAGACACGGACGAGCTGTATATTCAGGGGTTTAGCTCTTCCTTGCCAGAAGATGTGCAAATCCAAATGCTTCACACCATCCCCGGCCTGACCAGGGCGGAGATTATGCGCCCTGCTTATGCCATTGAATACGACTGTATCGACCCCACAGCCCTGCGCCTCACCCTAGAGACCAAAGCCGTATCCGGCCTTTATGGTGCCGGACAGTTCAACGGCTCTTCCGGCTACGAAGAAGCGGCAGTACAAGGCTATGTGGCGGGGGTGAATGCGGCCTTGCAGATCAAAGGCGAGCCACCTCTCATCATCCGGCGTGACCAAGGCTATATTGGGGCGTTGATTGACGATTTGGTCACCCGCGGCACCAGCGAACCCTACCGCATGATGACCAGCCGAACCGAATATCGGCTTCTGCACCGGCAAGATAACGCAGACCAACGCCTCACCGCTATCGGCCACCGGGTAGGGTTGGTGTCAGATGAGACTTTTGCCGCAGTAGAGGAAAAATATGTCGCAGTGACAGCGGAAATTGCACGGCTGGGGGCAACCTATCTACCACCCTCACAAAAACTAACAGCATTTTTGGAAGCCAAACACACCGCTGTCCCTGTCTCCGGGATCAGCCTAGCGGCTCTGCTCCGGCGACCAGAAATTTCCTGCGCCGACCTCTCCCCCTTTGATCCAAACCGTCTGGCCTTAGATTACAGGGTGCAAGAACAGATAGAAATCGCCATTAAATACGAGGGCTACATCCAGCGGCAAGCCCGGCAGATTGAGGCATTCTCCAAGGCCGAAGAAAAGCGCATCCCGCCGGAGATTGACTACGACCAAATTCAGGGTCTCCGGTTGGAGGCACGGCAAAAACTGGGGCAAATTCGCCCACAAAATTTGGGGCAGGCCAGTCGGATTTCCGGTGTGAGTGCGGCGGATTTGACGGCGCTTATGATTTGGTTGGAGCAGAAGTAGTGGTGGTGTTCGGCACTGCCGCCGGATTGGTGTGCCATTGAAATGCGCTCACAGCTAGATAGTGTGGACATAAGATGAAAGCGTCCGCTTTTTGGCGGATTTTCCGCCATGCTGTGTTAAATTTTCTTGCCTTGCGTCAGCAACCCTGCGAAAATTTGCCTTGCATAGCGAAAAATCCACTCAAAAATCGAACAGTTTATCTCATGTCCACACTATCTAGGGAGATAACATCGTTATCTCCCTAGCTTTATTTGGCAGATTTTGAGAATCTTGTTTCCGAAGCAATCTTTCCGTTTTCTGGGACAAACTAAAGAAAACGAAACGGAGTGATTTGTGATGAAACGGTTTATTTCCCTATTGTTGGGCGGTTTGTTACTAGTTTTTGGTGCGGCCCCTGCCCTTGCCCACCAGTCGGTACGATTGCAGGACGACTTTTATGAGGCGGTCAATGAGCGGTGGTTGCAGGCGGCAGAATTGCCCGGTGACATGCCCGCCATCAGTGGGTTTTGGGAACTGAGTCGGCAGGTTTCTGCCCAGTTACAAGCCGATTTTAATGAGATGAATCGGCAGGATACCACAGGGCCGCTGGGTCAGTTTTTGGCTTACTACGACATGGCTTCCGACTATCAAACTCGTGATGCAGTAGGCGGGGCACCTTTGGCGGCTTATATTGAACGGATTCAAGCACTGACAAGCCTTGCTGAGTTGGATGAACACCTTGCAGACTGGGTGCGGGACTGTATGCCATTGCCCATATCGCTTCATGTAAGCCCAGACATGGGCAATGCCCAGCAACATGCGGTGTATATCAGTGACCCCGGCTTATTTTTACCGGATGCGAGTTATTATAGTGCCCCCCTGGGGCAAGAACTGCTTCAGGTGTTCATGGACACTGGCCAAGCGCTGTTGACCCTTGCCGGAGTACCGAATCCGACAGCGGTCATGACAGATGCCTTGGCCTTTGATGCGTTGCTGGTACCTTATGCTAAAACCGCCGCTGAGGCCGGTGCCTATCCTCAAATGTACAATCCCATGGATATGGATGCGTTTTCTTCCCTTGGCGGCGTGATTTGTTTCGACCGCCTGTTGCAAAACCTGCTGGGCCAGCGTCCGGCGGAGGTCGTGGTGATGAATCCCCGGTATATTGCAGCTTTTTCAAAGCTAGTCACGGAAGAGACGTTCCCACAGCTCCAGCACTGGATGCTGGTCAATACGGTGTTCCATTTGGCGGGGTATTTAGACCAAGCGTTTTTGCACACGGTCTCGGCTTACCAGCGGGCTTTGACGGGCCAAACACAAAGCACAAACCCGGCAGAACTTGCGTTTTTGCTGGCCACCGGCACCTTCGGCGGTGTGGTGGGCGATTATTACGGCAGAACTTATTTCGGCGAAGATGCCAGACAAGACGTGCTTGCCTTGACCGATACGCTCATCGACACCTTTAAAGCCCGCCTAACGCGAAACGACTGGTTGAGTTCAGAGACCATTCAAGCCGCCATGCAAAAGCTGGACACACTGGTGGTCAACATCGGCTATCCAGACGAAATGGACCCCATGTACCACCAATTTCAAGTAGTTTCCGCCCAAGAGGGCGGCACACTGTTAGATAACACCATGGCTTTTGCACAAATCGCCCGAGCGGAAAATTTCGCCCAGTACAGCAACCCCGTCAACCGTCACGCTTGGAATATGACCGCCCACACGGTAAACGCCCAATATAACCCGGTGGCCCACGCCATTACGTTTCCGGCGGCACTGTTGCAAGCACCCTTTTACAGTCCGCATCAGTCTGCGGGTGAGAATTATGGCGGCATCGGCACAGTGATTGCCCATGAGATTACCCACGCTTTTGATCATAACGGTGCCCAATTTGACGCCTCCGGCAGTCTTCATAACTGGTGGAGTGAGGCGGATTTCCTCGCCTTTGATTTGAAAACACAGGCCATGATCGCCCTCTTCGACGGTGTACCCCATGGAAGCGGGTCTCTGTGCGGCCGGATGACCGTCACCGAAAACACCGCCGATGCCGGCGGACTGGGCTGTGCGCTGGAGGCCCTGCAAGTACTGCCGGCTTCCGATTTGGAGGCGTTTTTCTACAATTGGGCCACCATCTGGCGCAATATCGCCACACCGGCGTATACGGATTTACTACTGGCCTTAGATGTCCACGCACCGGGAAAGGTGCGGGCCAATCTGCAACTTGGAAATCTAGACATCTTTTATGAAATCTTCGGGGTAACCGAAGAGGACGGGATGTATATCCCGACAGAACGCCGGGTGGTCATCTGGTAGCCGTGTCAAAACGCACCCGCTACACATATACTGTAGCGGGCCAGACTATCCGGCCTGAAAAACAGAAGAAATGAGAGGTGCATAGTATGTTACTTGGCTTATTGGCGGGTGCCGCTGTTGGCTGTGCCGTCTGCGGCGGAAACCGCCGGGGCTGTGGCTGCGGTTGCGGCTGTGGTTGTTGGGGCCGCAGCGGTTGCGGCGACTGGGGCTGTCGGCGCTGGTGACACAACACGGGGCGGTTGGTGCGCCCCGTACATAGGGAACACCTAGCGTGAAAGGATTGCATCTCTCATGCCTTATGACCTCACCAAAGACAACATCCCCCGCCTGTTAGCCCGGTTCGCTTGGCCCATGGTACTCACAAACTTACTCCAGACCCTGTTCTCCCTCACCGATGTCCTGCTGGCAGGCCGGTTGTTGGGGGCGGACGCTATGGGTGCCGTGACCGTAGGCGGACAGAGCATCTTATTCCTCACTACTTTTTCTCTGGGTCTTACCGCCGGGGGACAAATTCTCATCGCCCAACTCAAAGGGGCAGATGCCAAACAGGGCCAAGGCCAAGCGGCGGGGGCACTGTTTACCTTATCCCTATTGGTAGGGACTATCATGGCTCTCACCGGATTTTTCTTTGCCGCCCCTATCTTACAATTTCTTCAAACCCCAGAGACGGCCTTGGCGAGTGCCAAACAGTACATGAAGCTCACATCGTTGGGCCTCCTATTCACCTTCGCCTATCACGCCGTGGCGGGAGTGCTCCGGGGCCTTGGTGATGCCAAAGGCCCTTTGATATTCGCCGCCGTGGCGGCAGTGCTCCATCTAGGGCTGGGGGTTTTGCTGGCGGGCGTGTGGGAGCTTGGTATTCTGGGCCTGGCCCTTGCCACCGTCATCGCACAGGCGGCAGCGGCTTTATTGGGTGCCGTGACCCTCTACATGCGGCGGCGCACGTTTGTGTTTGATTTTCGTTTCAAAAGTTTTCTGCCGCCTTTGAGCAAAATCCGGCAAGTGCTACAAATCGGCATTCCCTTCGGTTTACAAATGGGGCTATTACAGCTTGCAAACCTATTCATCACCCGTCTGGTCACGCCCCACGGCGTGGCGGCCACGGCGGCATTGGGGGCCGGTAGCCGGGTAACCAATATGTTGGTGATCCCCATGCTGGCAATCGGCAACGCCGCCTCTACCATCACAGGCCAAAACTTAGGCGCAAATCAGCCGAGCCGGGCCGACCAAGCCGTCCGCTGGGCGCTGGTGTATACCTTGGGGTTTGCGGTTCTTACCACGGCCCTCACCCTACTCTTCCCCGCCCGGTTCATCGACCTGTTTACCGACAATCCGGAGGTCGTCCAAATCGGCGTGAAATACCTGACCATCCTCGCTTGGTGCTATATCGGCCACGCCCTCCACTCCGGTTTTAACTCGGCCATCCTAGCCGCGGGGCTTACCCTTTACTCCCTCTTGTCCGCCGCCGCGGAAGGGCTGCTTGGCCGGATGGGGCTGACTTGGCTGTTCTCTGGTTTTTGGGGCCTGCCCGGTATCTTCACCGCCCAAGCCATCGCCCCTTACCTCTCTGCCGCCCTGTCGTTTTTCTTCTGGAAGCGTAACCGTTGGCGTCAAAAAGATATAGTTGACAAAATTCTACACGAATGATATTATGTTAAACGAAGCAGGCAGAAACAACAAATATTTTGCGTTCAAAATTTGTTTTCATTTCCGTAAAAGAAGAGTAACATCTTCAGGATATACTGTCTGCATCCCACTTCCCTAACACACCACTGCCCCTCTGCTGAAGGTCGGAATACCGATTCAGCAGAGGGGCAGACCAATTATGGGAAAAGTGCTAACACATAACAACGGCTAATTCAGGGGCACCGTTTACATCATTGAAATAATAGTAGTCAGTTAAGATTGTATAATCACCGTCACGACTGAACGGATTTCGCTCTGCGCCTGCCCACATGTCCGACCACATGTTATAGTCTTCGATTGATTGCCTAAACCTAATTGCCACCTGATAGCGCACAGAATCTGATAAGTCGATATAGGTGTGAGAAAAGTCTAGTGCTATGCTGTCTCTATCCCTGTCAACTCTTTGTGCGGAAATCACTTGGGGGTTTCCTTCGCCCCAGTCCCCTACTTGAAATTGCGGTTGGAGTGCGGTTTGGATTTGCTCAATGGTGTAGGTCCCCGGTGGTTCTTCTGTTTCGTCTGATAAATCATCACTTAGCGTATCTGCTGCTGGAATCGGCTCTTCCTCTGGCACATCTGCCTCGACAGGCATCGGTTCCGGCTGAGGTGTCAGCTCAATCGCCGTACTTTCAGCGCAAGCCACCAACGCAACGCTCATCAGCGCAAATAGAACTATCACTAAAATCCTCTTCTTCATGTTTCATTCTCCTTATTCACTCTTTATGTTTGAATCAGTTCTATGGGCTTAGACGATTTGTTCCACCGGTTTGTTCCATCCAACTCAAATTATAATTTGAGTTGGATCGAGTAATCTCTACGTCACCACACCAGCCAAATCAAAACAGCGTGGCTACACCTCTTCTGCAAACCCAACATAGGAAATCTCATTTAATTCCGCCAGCAGCTCATAATGCACCCGGCGGGCGGGCATCAATAGGGAGAGCAAAATTGCCGCTTGGCTCTGGCTCTCATGCTTGGGCCGGATAATTTCCATATAAGTCACCTTGTGTCCATGCTCTCGAATATAGTCGAGAAGCTGATAGATACCGCTGGGCTCGGTAAGTTCTACATAGAGATCCACCGTCCGGGATTTGCTGAGTAGCCGCCGATCCACCTTGTGCATCCCCAGCGTGATAAACAGAATAAACACCATCCCGATGAACGCCCCGGCATAAAAGCCCACCCCGATGGCGAGACCCATACAAGCACTGGCCCAGAGGCTGGCCGCCGTGGTGAGGCCCTGTACCTGCCGATCCCGGGTGATAATAATTGTCCCCGCACCGAGAAAGCCGATCCCGCTAATCACCTGCGCCCCCATCCGGGCAGGGTCAGAGGCAGAGAATATGCCCGTCATGTACTCATTGGTAATCATCACCAAGGCCGAACCGAGACAGACCAACATATACGTCCGCATCCCGGCAGGGCGGCCCTTAAACCTGCGCTCTAACCCGATAATGCCGCCTAATAAAATGGCCAAAGTCAGGCGCACGAAGATAGAGACGGGGCTTAACGTGTGGAGACAGTGACCAAAAAAGCATAGGTTTTGAAACATGACAAGCCCTCCTAATCAGTTAAAAATTGTCGAAACGCCGTGGGCAGTGCCACCTGATGGGCACGGTCGTCCGGCGTGGCCCAAGTAAAGGCGGGGCTTTGGGTACGGCATTGGATGTAGTACCCGGTCATGTGCCACTCTACATGGGTAAAGATGTGCTTTCTTCGGCTGGCGCGGATAAGTTCTGTGGGGTCTGCGCCCCAAGCGTTTGTTTGTTCTAAGGCCGCACCCTCGTCTAACTCCCCGGGGACAGAGGGCAAGGCCCATAGTCCAGCCAAAAGGCCCGCATTAGGGCGTTTTTCCACTGCTAATCTATCGCCTGTGGTGAGGATAAACACCGTCATGGTCTCCTCCCGCCGGGGCCGTTTTTTGAGCCGGACAGGGTATTGTAGCTGGTTCCCTGCCGCCCTCGCCCGACAAAGGTGGGCCAGTGGGCAAGTATGGCACAAGGGTGCGCCGTTGGGCAGACAGACAGTGGCACCTAGCTCCATCACGGCCTGATTGAAATCCCGCGGGTCTGTGTGGTGAAGCAATGTCTCAAGCTCTGCTGTCACCCGCTTTCTCACCGCCGGAAGGTCTACACAATCCGAGGACGCCATAAGCCGTGCCCACACCCGCAACACATTTCCGTCCACCGCAGGGTAAGGATGCCCAAAGCAAATAGACGCAATCGCACCCGCCGTATAAGGCCCGATACCGGGCAGGGCCAAAATCTCGGCATGAGTATCGGGGAATGCGCCGCCGTGTTCCTCCATCACCGTTACCGCCGCTCGTTTCAGGTTCCGGGCACGATTGTAGTAGCCCAGCCCCTCCCACAGTTTCATGAGCCGGTCATCGTCTACCTGCGCCAAGTCCGAGATGGTAGGCAACGCCTGTAAAAACCGTGCGTAATAACCCCGCACGGCCTCTACCCGTGTCTGTTGCAACATAACCTCCGAGAGCCAAACCCGGTAAGGGTCGCAATTTTCTCGCCAAGGCATTTCTCTAGCGTTTGCGTGATACCAAGGCAGGATTGCAGGTGGTATTTGGTTTAAAAGTGTTTTCGTGTCCATGGTGTTTAGTGTAGCAGATGTTAGCGGCGGTTGCAAGGGGCTTTCCTTTCGGCGTTCCGCCCAGCCAAAATCGGCGCAAGCCGACAGAAAAGAGCACAGAAAAGCCCCCATAGCATTATGCTACAAGGGCTTGGAGCGGGAGACGAGATTCGAACTCGCGACCTTCACCTTGGCAAGGTGACACTCTACCACTGAGTCACTCCCGCATCTTGCACTATTATAGCAAAAATTTTGTATCTGTCAAGTGTTTGCGTTGTTTCTCTTGCTTGAATATGCTATACTGGCTCCAATCGAGGGGCTGAAGGGAGAAATCCGCTTTGAAAAAAATCCAAACCAGTACCATTACAGAACATATCCGTAACCTCTGCATCCGGGCTAATTATAAATTGCCGGAGAGTGTGGCAACTCGGATTAGAGCCTGTCATGAGAACGAGCCATGGCCGCAGACAAAAGAGACTTTGGGGCGTTTGATGGAAAATATGGAGATTGCGGCAGGCGAGCAAGTGCCCATTTGCCAAGATACAGGCATGGCCTGTGTGTTGATTGCGTTGGGGCAAGAAGTACAGATTGTGGGCGGTGACCTGTATGAAGCCATCCATGAAGGGGTGCGCCGGGGGTATATAGAGGGGTATTTGCGAAAATCCATCGTGTCAGACCCCCTTCGTCGAGTGAACACCGGAGACAACACCCCGGCCATGATCCATGTGGATATCGTACCCGGAGACACCCTCACAATCACTGTGGCACCCAAGGGTGCGGGATCGGAGAATATGAGCCGCCTTGCCATGCTACCCCCTTCCGCCGGGCGAGACGGGGTGGTGGATTTTGTGATAGAGACCGTAAAACTTGCGGGACCAAACCCGTGCCCGCCCATTGTAGTGGGAGTAGGACTAGGCGGCAGTTTCGATGTGGTGGCGGGGCTTGCTAAAAAAGCCGTACTTCGCCCACTAGACCAACCCAATCCGGACGAATATTATCAGGAGCTGGAAAAAGAGCTATTGACAAAAATCAACGCCCTCGGCTTAGGCCCGCAGGGATTTGGCGGCGAGAGTACAGCCCTTGGCGTGAATATCGAGACCTATCCCACCCACATTGCGGCCCTGCCGGTGGCAGTGAATATCAATTGCCATGTGGCCCGGTCTGCCACTATCGTATTGTAGGAGACAGAGTATGAGCATTCGTATTACCACACCTTTGACGCAAGCGGTCGCAAAGACCCTGCACGCCGGAGACCAAGTTCTGATTTCCGGCACCATCTACACCGCCCGAGATGCGGCCCATAAGCGGTTGGTAGAGGCCCTAGATCGGGGTGAGTCTCTGCCGATTCCCATCGAAGATGCGATTATCTACTACGTCGGCCCGACACCGTCTAAACCGGGGGCGGTCATCGGCTCTGCCGGGCCTACCTCCAGTTACCGGATGGATGCTTATGCGCCACGCCTGATGGCGTTGGGGTTGCGGGGCATGTTAGGTAAGGGCAAACGCGCACTGGAAATCATTGCCGCCATGAAAGCCCACGGTGCGGTCTATTTCGGGGCCATTGGCGGTGCGGCGGCCCTGTTGTCCCGGTGTATCACCGCTTCGGAGGTGGTTTGTTACGAGGACTTAGGCCCTGAGGCCATCCGGCAGCTCACAGTAGCGGACTTCCCCGCCACAGTGGTGATTGATACCGAGGGCAACAACTTGTTTGAGTTAGGCGTAGCAGAATATCTAGCCAGCAGAGAACACACATAATTGTATGTTTTTGGTCAGCGGGGGAAACACTAGTTTCACTGATACTATCGTGAAAGGAGTGAACCCCATGCAACGACGTCAAAACCTCATTGACCAAGTCAAAGAAGAATACGCCAACATCGCCTCTGCCGCCAGCCAACAGCACTTCCACCAGACCACCACCGGGCTGACCCCGGAGGGGTATTACGAAAAGCTACTTCAAGCCGTGATTACCAAGATCGAGGGCGGCACTTTTGACAACTGCCGTTCAGGGAGCGAGGTTGTGAACAAAGTGGCGGCGGATAAGTCGATTTTGACGGATTGGCAAGCACCGCATTAGCACGAGGAGAGAGCCGCTTGGGGCGAGATGCCCCAAGCGGTTTTTTGTAAAAAATACTTGTAATCTATGCCAAGTTCTGTTATAATACCTTGGCATTACACACGCTGGTCGGACAGTTCTGTCTGGTGCGTTGCTCTGTTGCGACGTAGGCAGGCTGGTTGATGACAGCGGAGGATGACAACAAAAATTTGCAGGAGGAATCAACAATCATGGCAGTCGTATCAATGAAGCAATTGTTGGAGGCCGGGGTACACTTCGGTCACCAAACCCGTCGGTGGAACCCGAAAATGGCGCCCTATATTTACATGGAGCGTAATGGGATTTATATCATCGACCTCCAAAAAACCGTAAAGAAACTGGAAGCCGCTTACTCCTTCGTGAGAGAACTGGCTGAAAACGGACAAAGCATCCTGTTCGTGGGCACGAAAAAACAAGCCCAAGACGCAATCAAAGAAGAGGCCGAGCGGGTCGGCATGTACTACATCAACGCCCGCTGGTTAGGTGGTATGCTCACCAACTTCAAAACCATGCGTACCCGTGTGGATCGTTTAGGCCAACTGCGCAAAATGCAAGAAGACGGCACGTTTGACATGCTGCCCAAGAAAGAAGTCATCAAACTAACCCATGAGATTGGCAAGCTGGAAAGATACCTCGGCGGCGTAGAGGACATGAAAAAACTACCCGGTGCCATCTTCATCGTAGACCCAAGAAAAGAGCGCAACGCCATCGCAGAGGCCCGGAAGCTGAAAATTCCCGTAGTCGCCATTGTAGACACCAACTGTGACCCCGATGAGATTGACTACGTGATTCCCGGCAACGATGACGCCATCCGCGCCATTAAGCTCATCAGCCAAACCATGGCAAACGCTGTTATGGAAGGTCGCCAAGGCAGCGACCAACCCGCAGAAGAGACAGCAGCGGCACCCGCCGCCCCAGCTCCTGCGGCAGAGCCGGTAGCAACAGAAGAGGCCCCTGCGGCCCCGGCAGCAGAGTAAAGGAGGATTATTTTCATGGCATTTACAGCAAAAGACGTACAAAAACTGCGTGAAATGACCGGTGTCGGCATGATGGACTGTAAAAAGGCCCTCACCGAAACCGATGGCGATATGGACAAAGCCGTTGCGTTCCTACGGGAAAAAGGCTTGGCGGCGGCGCAGAAAAAAGCCGGTCGTGTGGCCGCAGAGGGCGTTGTAGCCGCTGTGGCAACCGAGGGCGCTTCCGCTGTGGTGGAAGTCAACGCCGAGACGGACTTCGTGGCACAGAACGAGAGCTTTACCACCTTTGCAAACGATGTGGCAAAACTGGTCGCAGAGCACAATCCGGCTGATTTAGAGACCCTCATGGCCCTCTCCTATCCCGGCAGTGACATGACTGTACTCCAGATGCAACAAGAGAAAATCTTGGTCATCGGTGAGAATATCCAAGTGCGCCGGTTTGCCCGGTATGACACTGGTGTAACGGTGCCTTACGTCCACATGGGCGGCCGGATTGGTGTCTTGGTGAACATGGAAGTGTCTGAAGCGCTGGCAACCAACGAAAAAGTGTTCGAGTTGGGCCGTGACTTGGCCATGCAGATTGCCGCCATGCGGCCCCAATATCTGGACAGCACCTCTGTGGATGCGACTGTGGTGGAGCAAGAGCGCCAAATCCAGCTCACCAAAGCCATTGAGGAAAACAAGGCCAAAAATTTGCCCGATGATAAGGCAGAAGCCATTGCCCAAAACATGGTCAAAGGCCGGATGAACAAATTCTTTGAAGAGGTGTGCCTAGTGAACCAGCCCTTCGTCAAAGAGAGCAAAGTCACTGTAGAAAAGCACGTCGCCACCCTAGCCAAAGAGCTGGGCGGCGAAATTACAATCAAAGGCTTCACTCGCTACGAGCGCGGGGAGGGCATTGAGAAAGAAGAATCTAACTTCGCCGCAGAAATTGCGAACATGGTACAGTAAAGGCGAAACGAACACCGGGGCTTGATGGAAATCAGTCCCGGTGTTTTTTTGCCCTTGTAGGGGACAAGGGATATACAGAAAACTATTACTCTTGTCCTTTCTTTGCGTTGCAGAGGGAATTATGGTATACTCTATCACATGAAAACACACGCTGACGGGAAACGCTTTCGTTCTTTTAACCACTACCTTCGCACTATGTTCGGTGAGAAGGTATTCAAAATCTCATTAGACGGCGGATTCTCTTGCCCCAACCGGGACGGGACGGTGGCATTCGGCGGCTGTACCTTTTGCAGTGACGTGGGTTCGGGGGACTTTGTGCAACGACGGGCCGCACCGCTGTCAGAGCAGTTTGCGCTGTTCAAAGATAAGATGCATGAGAAGTGGGCCAGAGGGAAATATATCGCCTATTTCCAAGCGTTTACAAATACCCACGGGCCAGTCTCTGTCCTGCGAGAACGGTTTGAGCGCACGTTGCTAGAAGACCATGTGGTGGGCCTGTCCATTGCCACCCGCCCGGACTGTTTGCCTGACGATGTGATTGCCTATCTTGCGGAACTGAATCAACGCACCTTTCTCTGGGTGGAATTAGGGCTACAGACTATATTTGACGATACGGCGCAGGCTTTTAACCGGGGCTATCCTTTTGCGGCCTACTTAAATGCGGTGGAAAAACTGCGTAAGCATAGAATACGGGTCTGTACTCATATTATAAACGGCCTCCCGGAGGAAAGCCGTGAGATGATGTTAGAAACCGCACAGACCGTTGCAAAACTGGATGTACAGGGCATTAAAATTCACTCTCTGCATCTGCTCAAAAACACACCTATGGTTGACTTGTATGAATCCGGTGCGCTCCGATTTTTAGAGCGAGATGAATACGTCTCTATCGTTTGCGACCAGCTAGAGATATTGCCGCCGGATATGATTATCCACCGTCTGACCGGGGACGGTTCTCGTGATAAAATGATAGGCCCCCAGTGGAGCATAAAGAAATGGGAGACGCTGAACGCCATCGACTGGATGCTGGAAGAACGAGATACGTGGCAGGGGAAATATTATGGATAGAGATAGAACGGCCTTACAGCCAATTTTAACATTCGCACACACACTGCTAGAGCACACAATCCAACCGGGCGACATTGTTATTGACTGCACCATGGGCAATGGACACGATACGCTGTTCCTCGCTAATCTGGTGGGTCAGAGCGGGCATGTATTTGCGTTTGATATTCAGGAAAGCGCTATTGCAATGACCAAGAAACGCTTAGAGCAAAACGGTGTCACCGCCGAGCGCGTGACGTTAATCCAAGCGAGCCACGGGGACTTATTGGAACACATCCCGGCAAATACCGATCTCAAATGCAAGGCCGTCATCTTTAACCTCGGCTACCTGCCCGGCGGCGACAAGCAAATCTGTACAACACCTGATACAACCATTGCGGCAATAGAAACGTTGCGCACCATCCTCGCCCCCGGCGGGCTCATTGTACTAGTCGTATACCCAGGGCACACCGAAGGGGCAACGGAGGCCGCTACGTTATTACAGTATTGCGAGACAATCCCGCACACGGCGGTTAATGTGGTGCTGTATCGGATTTTGAATAACCCGAATCGACCGCCTTTTGTTATTGCGTTGGAGATGAAGGGGTGAGAGGAAAGAGGTTCCGCGCAAAAAAATCTCCTTGACTGCTACTGTCCTTTGTGGTATCATAAACAAGGTTAATGTACGGAGAAGTACCCAAGAGGCCGAAGGGGCTCCCCTGCTAAGGGAGTAGGGCGGGAAACCGTCGCGAGGGTTCAAATCCCTCCTTCTCCGCCACGAATATGTCAAGCCCCGACAAAAAATTTGTCGGGGCTTTGGCTATCTGCTCACAACTGTATAAATGCAGTCAATTCTCTTGTCCATTTGCACTTATGCTGTAAATATTGCCTAAACCACACCACACCATGGTAGCAGCGTGGTCGTGTTGTTTTATTAGTCTTTTTATGATACAATTGGCTACATAATCTTTTTTAACAAAGGACAAAATCATCATGGTAGACCGCTTATTGAGCTATTGGTATTCTCTAGAGTTTTTCCAACCAAGCTGGCCAATCAAGGAAAAAGGGGCTATAAATCTCCTGAAAGAGGAATTGCCTTGGCCGCCCCAAAATTCTGATCCCAACTGGCAAATCAGCTACGATATATATATTGGATGTACAATAACCGATGACTTGATTTCTTGGGTGCTCAATGAGTTAAACCTTACAGAAGATGATTTTTCTGTGGAACGCGACTACTCCAAGTGTTGCCTCTGTGCATTTAAGGTGGACGAAGATGGCGTTTATGTTGCGGAATCTTTTTCTATCTCTAGTTTCACTTGGGCACTTGGAGCCATTGTGAAGGCGCATGATTTTAATGTCGTCTTGGATTTGGGAGAACTGGAAAAACTCCAAGCTCGAATTCACACGGTTTTATCCGAGGATGCTGAGCCCTTTTCACTTGAGAAACTTCAGCTTTTCTCTATGCAAATATGCACTGAAATAGGTATAGAGCCCGGCCTTGTAATGCCAGCACTCTGGGCGAATAAAAAAAGCAAGTAAGCGTAAAAAAGACGGTACTTTCCCTCTGCTTACACCCGCTACTGAGCTTATGTCAAGCTATTATGTTTCTGATATCGCTCGTATTACAAAAAAGCCTAGTTCTCAAATAATGCGTACGTACGGGCTTTAGAAAGAAAACCACCTGTACATACCATGATTGACACTGATATCACTGCTATGAAACAATGGCTAGGTGCCGAATGTTTCCCTAGGGGAACCTGGCCTTCAACATACTCACCTAGTCTCATGCAACAGATTTCTATTAACTTGGCGGTTTCAAAACAGGATATTTTCTCTGTAAACGGCCCACCGGGGACAGGAAAAACTACACTCCTCAAGGAAATTATTGCATCAAATATTGTAGAGCGAGCAGCCTTAATGGCAAAGTACCTAAAACCCGATGATGCCTTTACAGAAAAGGAGTTTACTAGCCCACCAGACCAATATAACAAAAAATATGATTGTCCAGATGCTGCCTTGACGGCTTTTGAGATGCTGGTGGCTTCTAATAACAATGCGGCCGTTGAGAATATTTCCATGGAGCTACCAAAAGTCGTGGCCAAAGATCGAACCGGGCACTTTACGGATATTGAGAGCCCAGAGCATACCTATTTTTCCGACATCGCCACTGCCCTTTGCGGCAATCCGTCATGGGGACTCTTTTCTGCACGTCTTGGCAAAAGTAGCAATCTGAAAGAATTTAGAGAAAAAGTTTGGTGGGCGGACGGAACCAATCTCCAGGAATACTATAAGCAAGCACCTGATTGGAACAGTGCCAAACAAAACTTTCTTACCGCATGGGACGCCGTCGGAGAAGAGCGAGAAAAGATTGCCGAAGCGCAAAATCGGCTTGAAAAATACGCTACAATTGTAGAAACAGAGAACTCTATAATGAATGACTTAAAAATATTGAAGGTGGAAATAGAACAACAAACGCATTTATGCAATAAACTTGAGGCGGAATTGAAAGAGTTTGAAGAAAGCTACTTATTGCATCAGCAAAATGTTGATATACTACAAGCCGGCCTTTCTTGGGGCAAACGCCAGTTACCTGCCTTATTCAAGAAAGATATCAGACTGCAAGAGTTGAAAAAAGTAAAACTATTACGTGATAAGCTATGCCTTGATATCACCCGTCAACGCACTGCGCTAAATGCCGAAACCAAATCTCTTACACGTACCAAGCACAAACTTCAGAAGCAAGAATCACATTTGCAACAAATAAAGGGAAAAAAGCAGCAGTTTGAATCTGCCTTGGAACTAGATAAGTTGCGCTTTGGGTCAAATTATGCTGACAACAATTTCTTTCAGGGCATCCAGTCAAATGATGTCTCTCAATCAGCCTGTCCTTGGACAGACAACACCTATGACACCTTGCGTGAGGAACTATTCTATCATGCACTTATGCTACAAAAGGCGTTTGTACTCAATAGCAGTTGCATCGAGCGAAACTTGAGGCGCCTGTTTGCCATGTGGGACAATAAATTTACGCCTCAAGACCGAGAGCTTGCCTACGGCAGTTTATTGAACACCTTATTTTTTCTTGTGCCAGTTATATCTACTACTTTTGCCTCAATTGGTTCTTTTCTAGAAGGTGTCCAGCCTGGTGAACTTGGTATCCTCCTTATTGTCGATGAGGCTGGTCAGGCTACGCCTCAAAGTGCGCTTGGTGCATTTTGGCGTACACAAAAGGCTATCGTGGTGGGTGATCCATTACAGGTGGAGCCGATTATGACAACGCCCCTAGAACTATGCCGACGCTTTGCTGCTGACAATGACTTACCTGTTTCCTACAGAATCCCCGAACTATCAGTGCAGGTGTTAGCGGATGCTCAAAATCCATATGGCGGAACGCAGAAAATGGATGGGCAACAACTATGGCTGGGGTGCCCACTGGTCGTTCACCGTCGTTGCATTGAGCCGATGTTTAGTATGTCAAACGAAGTTGCGTATAACAACCGCATGTTTTGTAAAACCATGCCTCCAAAATCGGGAGTTCATTTCTTACTTGATAGATCCATTTGGTTTGATATCGCAGGGTGAGAGGTGGGCAACAAAGATCATACCGTACGCGAACAAATCATTTTAGTTCAACAGCTACTTGAGAAGGCAGTCATACAATTTGGCGCTTTGCCCGTTATCTACATCATTACACCGTTTACATCTGTGAAGCGCTCACTTCACCAAAAGCTTCGCCCGTTACTAACCAAGCTGTTACAGGAAGTAGACGCAGATACTATAGATAAATGGCTGAACACCAATTGTGGGACAATCCATACGTTCCAAGGGAAAGAAGCCAATGAAGTACTCCTCGTATTGGGCTGTGATAGTCAACAAGGGTTAGGGGCTGCCCATTGGGTGGGGCGGAAGCCGAATATAATCAATGTTGCGGTTTCCAGAGCAAAATATCGCATAGGTATAATTGGCAGCTATGGCTTGTGGAGCAGAATTCCTCATGTACAGAAGGTGTGTAATATATTAAGCGACTCAATTTTTTCAGGGACTACGCCTCCCGGCCATACTGAATTTTTTAGATAAAAAAGGTTCAACATGTGGGTATATGCTATGGGAAAGCCTTAGTTAGACTTTGTTGCTAAAATTTGTTTTTTTCAGACTAAGGCCGGAGCAATTTTTGCTCTGGCCTTAGCATCAGTTTTTTATTTGCACCTTTTCGAGCAAAAACCAAGGGCTCTAGTTATTCGTCCAGCATCAACTGATTGCGTGTTTTCAGTTTATCGAGTTGTTCTCGTTCAATCTCAGAAATACTCTTGTCGGGTGTAGGTAAATCTTCCGGCATAACTCCGCCCACACGCTCAATCGCAGAGCGAACTTCGCGTCCTACTTTATAATGTGCTTCTCTGGCGGCGGTCACACCTTGTATGTTCTCACGCTTTAGCTTGCTTTCCGTTTGAGAGATGCGAAACAGGTTAGCAATCAGCTCTTCACTTCTCATAAAATCGAGAATTTTATCCCGAACCTGCAACTGTTTCTTGGTATGAATGTCCTCAACCGTCATCCCGCCATAGAGCCCCATGTATCCGGCATTTTGAAACTCGGCAAACTCTTGGTTCGTGATAACACCGGCGTCCCGTGCAGCTTCTGCCAAAAGCTGATTCCATTGCTTGACGTCGCCACGAATGACAAGACGCCTATTGTCCTCGTCGAGCTGGTTGAAGCGGTCCGCCACTTCTTGCCGATATGTCTGAATGGCAAAATAGGTCTGCCCCAAAGCGATTACTTCTTTCCGCGGGTCGCCGTTTTGCATAATCAGATAACAGGCGTAGCGTGTCAATTCGTAATCAAGCACACGCTTTGTCGTAGCACCGGCTTTCACGATTTTGTTGACCTCAACAAAATCGTTCTCAATTTCGTGTCCGCTATTTTTGCAGGCAAGCATTGCCCGGTCAATCACTTTAGAAAAGTTGCGCCATTCTGTGTAGTCCAGCACATCTGCAAGCTCACGTGCTGACCAAAATTCGCTCCCATCAGAGCGGACGGTTTTGATGTCCTCAAACCGTTTATATTCCTTTGCGTTCAAATTGCTCATAACCAACCCCCATTCTTTTTTAATTATACAGGATTCAGTCTGTAACTGCAATCACTCTTTCTGTTAACTATATAATTCCGGGAGCAAAATTGATGGGCAAAATTGAGCATTCACATCCTGATGTTATGGTTGGTATAGTGTATGCAAGAACCTATCATAGACAAAAGTCCGATGCCGCGATCGCTGACCGTCTTTTTTTAAGATGCCCATGGTCGAAAGGTCGGCAACCGCTTTTGCCGCCGTATTGAAAGAAATTCCCAAGGCATCAGAAATTGGCCTTACTTCAGAAACCAAATGTCGCTTAAAATAATGATAGACCACCAATATGTTCTTTGTTGGGCTATTGGCTTTAATCTTAGCTTCATCTTCAGCGATGATTTCTACTAACCTTTCAATTTCTGACGAGGCAATTTGTGCGGAACTGCAAATGCCCCCCACAAAGAACTTAATCAACGCAATATATCCACCACTGCGTTGCGTTCTGCGTAACATTTCAAAATAATTATTCTTATTGAAATAGAGTAACTCTGACAGCCCAACAAAGGGTGCCGCCCGAATGCCATGTGCGAACAAAATCATAGCAAACAGAATCCGCCCAACGATACCATTATAGCTCTCGAATGGGTGTATCACTTCAAATTGATAATGCGCCAAGGCCGCTTTCACCAGAATATCTGTCTTATCATCGTCTGATAAAAATGCAAATATATCTGCGAGAGCAGCGGGTATTTTGTCCGGTGCAGTAGGGTTATATTCTTTGAAATTTGTAACCACTCTTCCCAGAGATATAAAGCTCTCTCGTTCCCTTATGTTTATATCAGAACCATGCCCGTGTAAGGCAATGCTACAAAGCCGAGACAACGCAACAGGGTCAACAGGATTCTCCAATGAATATTCGAATGCTGATACAATATTGGTGATATTTTGTACATGGTCTTTGCCTGTACTAATTGCTTTAAGGATTTCAGGGAAGCTACCATCCCCCTCATAATCGATCAGTCTGGAATAGTGGCATTCTCTTAATACTATTAAATCACGGATAATTTTGCTGTCAGGAATGAGTTTCACCATGCCTTCCAGTACCCCTAGCTGTCTGTGGGTCATCGTGAGCATCGCAGATAATTCATCACCCATTTCAAAGAAATTCCCATCTACAAGTGGACGTGGAGTAAAAGTATAAAAATGGAAATCACCCATTGGACGCAAGCGAAGCGGCTTCGTAATGTCACGCAAATGTTGTTCATAGATTCCTGTATTTTGACGCATAGCTATCCTCGCATGAAAGACATCTTATTTTATCATATTGCACCTCAGTGCTTCCGTTATAGAGCCTCTACATAAAAAGGCTCCATATCATCTAGCCTGAGTGCCGCCAATCTGCCACCGAATACACATCCACAGTCGATGCAGATTTTGTCGTCATGGATAGGATCAAACCACACAGAGAAGTCGCCATTAGCGGTTAAGTATGTGGTTGGTGTATGTCCAAATATGCAAACATGAGTGTTTCGTGCTTTCCGACCAAAAAACTCCTTGCGGCTCCACAATAACGCTCTGTCTGACTGGTCGTAAAATGGAATACGCGGGTTTAGCCCCGCATGAGAAAGAAAAAATCGCTTTTCCCCAACTTTAACTGTCTTATAATAGGGGCGACGCCTTATATAGTCCACCAACTTATCAACTTCGCCTTCCGGCAACAATTCTAATTGGGCCATTGTTGCTTCATAGCCGTTATGGTACCATGTGTTGTTCTTGCAGTCAATAAAATCAAGCAGCATCTGCTCGTGATTGCCCATGAGAAAATAGATGCACTTAGTTTTCTGAATAAATTGCACGCAGTCTATTGGCCTGCTACCTCGGTCAATCACATCGCCAAGGATATATACAGCATCGTGTTCGGGGTTGAATTTTATTTTGTTCAATAGTGCCATGAACTCATCATAGCAACCGTGGATGTCTGATATGCAGTATGTTGCCATGTACGCACCCATCCTCCCATTGAAGAAATCATCTTATTTCATTATATCACAAAATATCAAAATGTTCAATATAAATCGCTTGCATATTTCAGAATGCAAATAAATTCTTAAATATAAATTTTAGCGTTTCCGTACTCTCCGCACCAGCTCATTATGAGCCACGCCACAACAGGCGTGGCTCGTAGTCTTTTTATGGCTCATAAATCATATCTGCCTATCTCCGCCATTCCGCCGTGAACCCCACCGCAGGGTCTCTTGACCCTATGCTAGAAGTTCTTGAGCGCCTTCCTAATAGTACATCAATCCAGCGACCCCACCGCCCTTGACCATTGGAGTTTCGAGTACTATTACATCTGGCGTGAGGGTTTTAGCACCAGTACGGAGTATAAGGTGCAAAACCGTCGCCACTCTGCCCTTGACCTTGCGGGTACATAGGGGCGTAGCCCCTGTGTTTCTTTTGCTTCTTTGCGAAACCGCAAAGAAGGCCCGTCCGGCAGGACATACACGCTGGCGGTACCCGCCAAGCCAAAATCGGCGGCACCGCCGAAAGAAAAGGTCAAGGACTGAGATGCACGGGGCACGTCCCCTACAAAGACAATAGCCAAAGGCCCGGTGCATCCGCACCGGGCCTTTGGTCACTCTATGAAACTGCCGCCTACTGCGGGATAATGTTCTTCCAGTTAATGGCCCCGTCGTCACATCTGGTCACACGATGGTTATTGGTTGCGGCCAGTACTGACGGATAGTACCACGGACCTGCAGCCACATCCGGGAACGATTGGGCATCTTCCAGGTTCCCTATTTCGATGACCGCCGCTAAGGCGTCTCTGCCGTCAATCCGGCCCAGCATACGGTTCACTGCCGTCGCGACCTCGGCGCGCATGATGTCGGCCAGCGGACGGAAGTTCCCTCTGTTGTCACCGATCATCAATCCCTCGCGGTATACCGTGTACACATAGTCTGTTGCCCAACCGCTGACGGTTCCCGCATCCCCAAAGGGTGTCGAGCGCGCAACGTGGACGGTTCCGGTTCTTGCAAGGATGGCCGCAAGTTCTTGTCTGGTGATGTTGTCATTCGGCCTAAAGTAGCCTTGATACCCTTGTACCAAACCTGCGTCATAAGCCCAAGCGATATAGGCACGCGCCCAGTGGCTTCTTATGTCAGGGAACGGAACACCCGACATGCCCGGTGGCATGGTGTCTGGCACAAAGCCCTCAACATGGGTTCTGGCCAGAATCGTTGCGACTTCTGCGCGGGTGATGTTTGCCAGCGGACGGAAGTTTCCTCTGTCGTCACCAAACATGAACGCTTCGTGGGCTTCCAGCAGGGCGGCGGATGCTGTGTCTGTTTTACCCGGAGTGGTCTCTGAGTTTGCAATCACTTGCAACTGCCCGTTGGTATCAAACTCAGTGTCTGTGTGGTCGTCCGGGATACGGATGAACACGTCAAACTCAATGGTTTCGCCCGGCGCAATAGCAAACAGGTTGTTGAGGATGACCACGTTTTGATCTCTGGTGTGAGCTATATACTCATACCCGCCATCGGTGGTTTTCATGACCGGTGCCGCCAACTCGCCGTCTAATACGATTCTCACGATATCTGTGGCACTGGCATCTCTGCTCTGTGTGAGGGTGAAACGCTGGACTGCAAAGTTACCGGGAGAGGCCGCACTGGGTGGCCCTACAGGAGCCAGCGCCAGCTCACCGCCGACTTCGTAGGCACCGGGCGCCGTGTTTCTTACACCTATTTCGTAAGACAGGAATGCACCGTATGCGCCCTCATGATTGTTTCTTGCGAGTATGTAGAAGTGGAAGTTGTTATGCTCATCCACCCACTCGTTTACTGTGTGGCCCGCAACGCCCGGTCTTGGGTCAGCCGGGAAGTTTGCGCCAAATCTCTCGGTATCTTGTGCCGTGAGGAATCTTCCGCTTGGACGGAAGTCATCGTAATATCCGTTCGGAACCAGTGTAATGTCACTGTAGTAGTACGGGTTGTTATGCACACCGGCACGGAATGCGGCGGTTGCAAGTTGCATGTGGTGGTCACACATAAACATGTAAGGTGTGCCGTCTGCCTCTCTGAACTGAATCAGGCCAAGATTGCCCGGATGGGCGTCAATGAGGAAGATACCCGCATTGTCCATGCTGCCGACACCGACTACGTTGGTGTGTGACGTTCTGCTAATCAATACACCGTGGTCAGGGCTGAAGGAATCGTGACCAACTCTGTCAACAACATCAATGGTGAATCCACTCTGGCGGGGCATCAGACCATCCGCTAGAGGTGTACCGGTTAGCACGTTTACCCCGGCTGTAGCTGTCGTTGCACCACCCATCCAGGGCACATTATGGTTGGCCATATTCACCGGCCCGCCAAGCTGAATGTTGGGGACACCGCCGATGGACCAGTTCCATCTGTCCGGGTCAATGATGTTTTGACCGCTGCTGGGATGGGATGGCAAATAGCGTAAAAAGTTGTCTCGGTGTGTAGAGGGACGGTCTAAATTAACACCTAGTAGGTTGTTCCCCCACCGTAGCGCATTGCTTGTCCCATATATGGGATTCTCAAGGCCCGGTGTTTGGTCACGGAAATCAATACCTTGGATGACGATCGCCTCACGACCTACAAGGGGTGTGCCGTCTGCGTGGGTGAAACCGCGGTTGACAGGGATATTTCGCCCGAATACTTCATCAATCACAGGCGGGCCCGCTCTGAAGTCAGGATAGTCCACATACCGCACGTCCAGAGAGTTCTGATGATCTTCACGTAGCCAGTTTCTTGGCCCTACAGCAGTATTGGGTGCCGGGCCAGTAGGTACTGTGAGGTCGGTAAAGCCTGCACCGATTCTCATCCCTGCCATGAGGCCTGTACCGCCGGAACCGGCGCGGATGCCTGGGATGTTCCAACGTGTGTGACCGCCGTAGTACCCAACGTGTGCACCACGGGCCATGATGTTCCACGGGCCAAGCTGCGCACGAACCGGCAAGGATTGGATCGCATTTGGCAGATTCCCTTCACTGAGAGTCGGGCCGAGGTTGGCCGCTGTTAGGGAGTAAACCATATTGTCATTGTCCGGCAGGTGGACGGCGTGACCAAGTTCGTGTGAGTAAACAGCCATGGCTGCTCCCTCGCCTTGTGTTGCCAGCGGAATCGTCATATTGATACCGTGGGCATTCATGTGTGCATTGCCTGTACTGATAGATGACCAGACATTGGCACTGGCATACCAAGATGACCATGGAATATACCGTTGGTTGGAAGCTTGGAAGTACGGATTAACCGTACATGTTCTGGCTGATTCCGCAGCATCGTGAAGCAACTCAAGCAGCCGCTCTTGTGCTGTAGCCGGATCGTTGTCAGCAAAGAAGTCTAGCCATTCTTGCGTATATTGTTGTGCAGAAAACGCACGAGGGGCCACAGTCTCAGGGGCAAATATAGCGGCCGTGCTTTCCATGAGCGCTGGGCTGATTGTCATACCTTCTGATACATCATGCAGATGTCCGTTGACTAAAACAAGATCAGGCTCGACAAGCCCTGCATCTCCATCAACGAGTTCGTCCATGCTTTCATCCGCAACAAACGCTCGTGCTGCGCCACCGGGTGTAGCTGGGGCAAAGGTAAAGCCTGTACCTACAGCCGCACGCCCGTCACGCACTACAGCTCCGCTTTCAAAGGCAATCGTATCATTGGCAAATGCACTAGAACCAGATGCAACGCCGATTGTGAATGTAGCACCTGCAGTGTTGTTGTTCACAACATTAAAAACTGCGGCCCCAAGCGTTACGTCAAGCCCTTCGGCCGCCATGCGGCTTCTGAGATACGGCAGTACTGCATTAGATCTAGCTGTATGCAAATTAGCAGCTGTTGGGTTAGCAGGCGGCGTGTATGGAATCGTCGTCACTGCTGCAATCAACGCCTCTGCTGCGGCGATATCTGCCATAGTATCTGCATCAGGAGTAAATTCAACCTTTATCTCTTCAGAAAAACGATCTGTGAACAGAGGTCTGAAGAAATTATCTCTGATTTGGGCATCTGTCAGTGCTCGGCCACCGGTTGCTGCCTCGTTATGGAAATCCCATGCATCAGGATGTGCGGCCCGCCAGTCTGCGATAAATCCAGATATGTTTGCAGCCTCCCAACCTTCGCGAATTGCAAGAAAAGCACCTTGATTCTCAGGGTGATTCTCTGAGTCTGCCGTGACGTGATGCCGCCAAAGCGCATTGTAATTGAGCATCCAGAAATTTGGCCACTCTTCACGGATATCAAAGCCCGGCGCTTCTACCATGCCTAAAATCCGGTTGATATGCGCCAAACCTGTGAAATCATAGCCGGTAGAACCTTCGATTAACCGGCGGGTAACAGGGTCATAAATTCTTTCTTGATCCGCAATAGAGCGCGAAACTGAACCCTGTTGGCGATCCGGGTCTTGACCGATGTGGTTTGCCTCGATCGGCCCACTGACCGGGCGTCCGGTATGATCTTCGTATGGACTTACGAACATCATTGGGCCCATTTCTTGCCATGTTGGAGACTGACAATAACCGGCCACTACAAGGAATACAAAGTCAAACGCCTCTTCACCGTCTTCACTTATAAATTCAACGCCGTCTTCTGCGGCAAGTCTCATCGCCTGAAGGCCAATGGAGTTTGCACCACCGGAGCCCAGTGCATTCCCCCATGCAGGGAACTGCTGAGAGAAGGTGAAGTTGCCAAAATAGTCTACTGCTCTTTGAGTTCGGGCGGCAATTGGAGTGGCACTGTTCCACCATGAGCCAAGCTGGAACTGGAACGCCGGGAGCAAATACGGACCGTGGAACTCTGCATCAATCTCCCAAAGACCAGCAGTGTACTCCAGCCATGCGCCGGTGACATTATGGCCGCGGTTGAGCTCTGGGTCATACGAATTTATGAAATCTCTCCAGAAGTCCTGTAGGGCTTCGGCACGTTCTTCGCCTTCCAGCCCGTAAATCCCGGTGTCAACTTGCGGGTTGCCCATTATTTCAGAACCTTGTGCAAGGCCGGAAATCATCGGCCTATCCGGGAACTCAACAAGGATGAATGCAGAGCGTAGTGTACGCTCAGGCATCTGATACCGAGGATTCTCATCCGGCCTCGGATTCCTTCTCAAGGGGAGTTCAGGGAGCACAGGTTGTGGATATCCCTCTACCTCCTCACGCACGTTGTTCCAGTTCACAATGGGATGGGGATTAAACGATTGATAATCATCCCAATCCGGCGTTGTCTCCGGGAAACGTGTGTCGTGAGAGAGACGCCAAGATTGCGGGTCTATCGCCATGGCATCCAACTCTGCGGGTGTTACCCCCGTAGTCACCTCTTGCGTTACCGGGGCAACGAATCCCGGCTCTGGCTCCAGTGCCTGCGTTGTCCCAAATAGGGGTATCACAAGCGTGACTGCTAGTGCAAAGGCCATTGCCCTTACCCATAAACTTCTGTTCACCTTTAATTGCTTCATATGTTCTCCTCCCAATTTTTCCCGGTTTTCTCACTGGTTTCGCTGAGAAAATCTGCTGTCGCCCCAGCTCTTTAGCAAGTTGCCGAAATAATTCATTATTGTATGTCATTTTTCCCCAATTGTCAACCCTTTTTTGTCGATGGCAAAGACCCAATGTAAATCCACTGGGCCTTTTGTCACGAAACGTTAGGCTTATCGGTTCGGAAAAATGTATTTCCAGTCAATGGCCCCGTCATCATCTCTGGTCAAACGGTGGTTACTCGCCGCACCCAGTACCGCCGCGAAAAACCAATCCGTTTCCAACACGTCCGGGAATATGCGTATATTGTCTAGGTTTTCTATATTGGCGATAGCGGCCAGACCGTCCGCACTGTCTACACGGCCCAATACCCGGTTCACCGCCGTGGCCACCTCGGCACGGGAAATGTTGGCACGGGGACGGAAATTGCCCCGGCTATCACCAACCATCCACCCCTCGGTAAACACTGTGTACACGAGATTGTCCGCCCAACCGCTGATGTTTCCGACATCCGGGAATGGCATCTTGCCTGCTTCTTCTGTGTAATCGGTGGTGCGGGCCAGCATGGCCGCCAGTTGTTCCCGGGTAATCAAGTCTCTCGGCTGGAATCTACCCCGGCTCCCGATCACCAAGCCTGCATCGTACGCCCAAGCTACGTAGTAATAGAACCAGTTCTCTGCGCTTACATCGCTGAAAGCGTCAAAACGCTCCATCCCTTCCGGTAGTGTCCCTGCTTCAAAATCATCCATCATCGCCCGAACCAAGATGGCCGCCACCTCGGCCCGGTTGACGTTCGTCCGGGGCATGAAGTACCCTCTTGCGTTGCCGAGCATGTACGCTTCGTGGTATTCATACTCTACCGGCGGTGGAGCTGCGGGTGCCCTGACTGTAATGGTAAAAGTCGCCGCAAACGGTCTGCCTACTGTTGTGCCGTCCGTGATGGTGGCAGTTACAACGACAGAGCCTGCTGTTGTGGCCGTCAGAACGCCATTTCTGATGGTTGCGCCTGTGCTGGTGGTGCTCCAGACGATGGTGCGGTTCGTTGCGTTCGCTGGGGTCACTGTTGCCGCCAACGTCAGCGGGGTGTTGGTCTCTATCCTAGTCGCTGATGTCTTGTTGATTGCGGTTACCGGCACAAATACCGGAGCCGCCGGGTTCACTGTAAAGCGGACATGGAATGTGCGCGGCGTTATATTCGCACCACCCGATACCGTAACCGTTGCGGTGTGGGTTCCCGCCGTAAGCCTTGTATTGGGCACCACTGTGAATGTATCTGTCTCTCCCGCCGCTATACTGGAGAGCGTGGGATTGCTCAATGTGAACGCATCTGCATTCGGGCCGGATAATGCTACCGTGAGGGAGCCGGTCGCCTGGTTTCCTGTGTTGGTTACAGTTACAGTATGCGGCGTTTGCACACTGTAACCCACTGTCGCCGCTGGGAAGGTGTGGGTGCCTGTGGTATCCAGCACTATCCTCCAAGTCGGTGCCGGCCGCACCGTAAAGCTTACATGGAACGATTGCGCCGCTACATGCCCACCCGATACCGTCACTGTCGCCGTGTGGGCTCTTACCGCAAGCCCAGTGCGGGGCACTACCGTAAATGTGCGTGTCGTTGCGTCTGCGGGTATGCTGGTCAAGCTTGTTGGGTTGAGCTCAAAACTGTCTGCATCTGGCCCAGATAATGTTACGGTAAGGGCGCCGGTCGCTTGATTTCCCGTATTGGTCACAACCACAGTACGTGCGGTTTGTGCGCTGTAGCCCACTGTCGCTGCCGGGAAGGTGTGGGTGCCTGTGGTATTTAGCGCTATCCCCCTAGTCGGCTCTGGAGTAACCGAGTCCACTGTAAAACTTACATTGAACGATTGCGGCACTGCATTTTCATTGGCACTCCGCACCGTGACGGTGGCCGTGTGGGTGCCTACCGCAAGCCCAGTGCGGGGAACAACCGTGAACGTATCGGCTTCCCCCGCCGCCATGTTTGGCATTGAGGTTCGGTTGAGTGTAAAACTATCTGCGTTGGTGCCGGATAGTGTTATCGAAATGGCACTGGTCACCCGATTTCCTGTATTGGTCACGGTCACAGTGTACGGTGTTTGTGCGCCGTACCCTTCCGTCGCCGCTGGGAAGGCGTGGAGGCCTGTGGGCGTTAGCGATATCTCCCAAGTCGATGCGGGATTCACCGTGAAACTGACTGTAAACGACTGCGGCACTATATTTGCGTCACCCGATACCGTGACAGTAGCCGTATAGGTGCCTATCGCAAGCCCGATACGGGGAACAACCGTGAACGTATCGGTTCCCGCTGCCGCTATGCTTGGGATTGTGGTTCTGTTTATCGTGAAGTCGTCCGCATTCGCACCAGATAGCGCTACTGTGAGGGCACCGGTCACTTGATTGCCTGTGTTCGCCACGGTCACAGTGTGCGGCGTTTGCGCGCCGTAACCCTCCGTCGCCGCTGGGAAGGTGTGGGGGCCTGTGGGTGTTAGCGATATCCCCCAAGTCGGCACCGGATTCACTGTAAAGCTGATATCGAACGATTGCGAAGCTACATTTGCACCCGACACCGTGATGGTTGCCGTATGAGTTCCCACCCCAAGCCCGGGGCGGGGCGCAATCACAAACGTATGTGTCCCGCCTGCCAATACGCCCCCGAAATTCCAGATTGTAAACATCGAATTAAGCGAGAATCTGTCATGTTGCCCCGATAATGTTATCGTAAGCGGCCCGGTTGGTTGGTTCCCTGTGTTCGTTATCGTTGCAGTAAGCGGCGTTTGTTCGCTATAGCCTACTGTTGCTGCCGGAAATGTGTGGATGCCTGTGGTGCAAAGAGATATCCCCCAAGACGGCGGATCCTCCGTCCATGCCGCTTGGAACATTGGCTGGAAATTGGTCGCTGTCAGACGTGTACCAATCTGCGCTGCCGTCAGAAACGAGCCTGTCCCATTCTCTTGCCAGCCGTTGAACGTGTGACCAAAACGTGTCGGCACGGGCACATTTTCCGCACCAATCGCCATGGGTTGGCTTGACCTTACCACACTTGTCGGCGAACCGTCTACGTTCCCGCCATTTAGGTCGAAGTGAGCGGAGTATGTATTCGCCCCTGTTACAAAAGACAAGTTCGCAGTAGAGGGATAGCCGCTAAACATCTGATAGTGGAAAAACCCATCCGCATGGGAGCCCACTCCAAAATACCTTATATTATCTCTTAAAATATTTTCCCTATGCCCAGGTGAGTTCATCCAGCCAGCCACCGCATCTTGAGGTGTTGTCCTGCCACGGCTGCCATTCATCGCCCGCTGTCCCCTATGCGGCCCTGCAAAGGCCGTCATAACGTTATGAGAGCTTTCATATGGCCCTATATTGTGCCCAAGTTGATCCCATTGCGCCATCGTCTGCGCATAAAAACGAGCGGCCCACATCAGGGGTTCATCCAACCGCAAAGGTTGAAGACCATACCGAGCCCGCTCCACGTTTGTCAACCGCATGACTTCCAGCTCGAATGCAAACGCATTCCCCATCGCCTGATATTCTCTGATCCAAGTCTCTCTTTCCATATCTGTCAGGCGTCTGTCCTCCGGCAAGGTTATGCCAGAGCGCGGAACCCCCTGCGGTGCAGTTATCGCTCTTGAAAGCGGTCGCACATGATCTGTAAACACATCAAAGTCTATGCCTTCATAACCTTCGGCATACTCCACTTGCCCACCGGCCAATGCATTGACCGGAAATCCTCCCAAAACCAATAGAGTGGCCAAAACCAGAGCGAATAATCGATACGTTCTGCGTTTCATCATGGGTATCCATCCTTTTTTGCGCTTTTTTGCGCTTTTTGGCTAGGATTATACCACACTGAACCAGAATAGTAAAACATGAAAATTATAAACTACAATTGAGATGTACATGCTGATAATTCATGCGCCAACCATGACCTTGCCCCTTACAATTCCTTCACCATCAAGAACTCTTCTTCTTTCTCCTTCACTACCTGATATCCCAACCGCCGATAAAACTTACAAGCGGGGTTTTTTGTCTGGACAGCGAGAGAGGTGCGGGTATACTCCCTTTCTCGGAGTAACACAAACAGCCGTTCCATGAGCTTTGTACCCAACCCCAGTCCTCGGTGTTCCGGCAAAACGGAGATAGCAAGTTCCGGGGTGCTGTCATCTATGTGCCCAAATCCGGGGATAATCCGCACCCACGCCATGCCCACGGGCTTGCCGCCTATCTCGGCTACAACGCCGCAATCACCGGGGGTGGCGGTTGGGTCGAATTTGTCGATGTAGATATGTATATCCGGCTGGAAAATCACCTCACGCGGCAATGGCTCTGTCCCCGGTGGCTGGAAGATGGCGTAATAGAGAAAATCTTCCATCTGCGGGATATCCGTCACCCTCATCTCTCGCACTGTGGGCGGCATGTGTTCTGGTGGGAAGATTGCGGCACCTTTGACCGCTCTGCCCGCCTCGCTGAGGAATTTCACCATCATGCATTCAGCCGGAGCGTCACAAGGGAAGGTAATTCCATGCCCTTGGATGAGTTCATAACCGAACCGGGGATAATAATTCTCATGCCCCACCAATACACAGGCGGTAAACCCAAGCGTTGCAGCCACCCGGTGGCCCGCCTCAATCAGCGCACCGCCGATGCCTTGCCCTTGAAACTCTGGCAATACCGACACCGGGCCTAACAGTAAGGCCCGGTGTACCCCGATGGGAATCTCTGTAAACAAAACATGCCCCACCAACTGTCCGCCTTGCTCTGCCACCAAAGAGAGTTCCGGGCGATAACCCGGACGGTTCCGTAACCGTTCCGGGAGTTCTTGCTCGTCTCCATCGGTGTGTTCGGTACCTGCAAATGCGGCCTTGGTCAAATCGTATATTCCTTGGTAATCTGCTGGGGTTTCTTGGCGGATGGTGAGGGGGTTTCGCTTGCGCATGATGGTCAAGGGATAGTCCGTCCCACCCAGCCCGATAGTATGGCAGGCCACAGTTTCATAGCCTTGCTTCTGATAAAACCCACAGGCTCTGACATTCTCCGTCAACACGTCTAATACAAAATGGGTATACCCCATCTGTGCTAATTCCCGCTCAATCCGTACAAACAGCCGGTGACCATGCCCTTTTCCGATGCAGTCCTCCCGCAAATAAATGGCGGTAATCTCGCCGTCTTGCTCGTAATCTTTGGTAAACGACGTGCCAAACACGGCGGCTCCGATGAGTATATCGCCGTCATGCATGACCAGAAACCGAGACGTCCCCGCATCAAACCGCTGTAAAAGTGCCTGATATCGGTCGTCAATGCTCATGCTGTCTAAATAGCTGTCCGCCACGATGCCGCAATAGGTACGCCTCCACGCATCATGCAAAAATGCGGCGATGGCCTGTATCTCTTCCCGCCCAGCGGGGCGGATGGTTGGTTGTGTCATGCAATCTCCTCCACGGGTAGCCCCGTCAAAACACGGCGCACCATGTCTAGGGCGTGATTTGTAGCCATATGCCGTACACGGGTACGGTCAGTGCCCAGTGCTAGACTGCGGACAAACGTGTTCTCGGTGGTAGACAGGGCCACAAACACAGTCCCCACCGGTTTTTCCGCTGTGCCGCCACCGGGGCCTGCAATACCTGTAATGCCAACACCAAAGTCAGCGCCCAACCGGGCTCGCACCCCCGCCGCCATAGCGCACGCCACAGGGTCACTGACAGCACCTTGCGCCGCAATCAACGCCGGGTCAACGCCCAGCAATTCCGACTTCACCCCGTTGGCATACGCCGCCACGCCGCCCAAAAAGGCCGCTGACGCACCGGGCATATCTGTAAGCCGAGCGCTTAACAGCCCCGCCGTGCAGGACTCTGCCGTGGCAATGGTGCGGCCTTGGTCTAATAACAGACGCAATACCGTAGCTTCCAGACTATCGGCATCCACGCCGTAGATGAGGTCGCCCAATTCCGCCTGTACTTGTTCTAACACCGGGGCCATGAGGGCCTCCGCCGCCTCTGTGCTATCGGCCCGTGCAGTGAGCCGTAGCGTAACCTCCCCCAGTTTGGCGTAAGGGGCTAGGGTAGGGTTCTCTAAACGTTGCATCAAGTCTTTCAGCCGGGATTCAATCTCGCTCTCCCCTTTTCCGAAAATGTGGATGGTATGGGACAATATCTCCGCATCACTCAGCCGTTTCAAATACGGCACCACATGCCGCCCAAACATAGCCCGACACTCTCTCGGCGGGCCGGGAAGCATAATAACGTGCTTTCCCTCCGCAACAAAGACACAACCCGGTGCTGTCCCGCAGTCGTTTTGTAATATCTCTGCCCCCGCCGGGAAATAGGCTTGGCGGAGATTATTCTCCGGCATGGGAACACCGGCCAAGCGTCTCTCAAAATAGGCTTGGATGCCTCGCCCCACTTCCTCGTGGTAGATCAATTGCTTGCCAAAACATGCGGCCAAAGTCTCTTTGGTCAAATCGTCATAGGTGGGGCCAAGGCCGCCGGTGGTGATAAGAATATCCGCCCGGCCGCGGGCAATCTCTACCGCTTGCTCTAGCCGCCGGGGATTATCCCCCACCACCGTGTGGTAATAGACGTTGATGCCGAGGGTAGACAACCCCTCGGACAATTCCTTTGCGTTGGTATTTGCAATATTGCCCAGCAACAACTCGGTGCCAACGGCGATGATTTCTGCACGTAGAGACATAGATTGCTCCTATTCTATAATTTCTTTATAGTGTTCGGTAAAAGAGGATAATATCCTCATACGTACCATCTTTCATGTAAAACCCACCGGGGATGGTGCCCAGCGATTGAAACCCCAGCTTTTCATATAGGTGAATGGCACCATAATTCGTCTTAACAACGGCGTTAAACTGCAACAGCCGAAATCCCAACTCCCGCCCCTTTTCTATACTGTGGCAGACCAGTTGCTTCCCAATCTGCCGCCCCCGCACTGATGGCCTCACCGCATAACTGGTGTTTGCGATATGCCCGCAACGGCCGATATTGTTGGGATGGAGAATATACAACCCAACAATTTCATCGGCTTCTTGACACACGGCGACACCGGCGAAATCTTGCTCGGCGAACAGTGCGATTGCCGCTTCGTGGCACAACGGCTCTGTCTGAGGAAAGGCGATACCCGCATCTACCACTTCGTTCCAAATTTCTTGCATTTGGGGGATGTCGCTGATTTGATATTCTCTGATGGTAATGTTCATGTTTTGGTGTTCCTTTTTACAAAAAACTCTCTGAGGGATTCCTTCAAATCCACCAGAGAATTATATCATGATTTTCTTTGCAACGCAAAGGGTATCGTGACCCCGCTATGCTGCGCTTGTGGGGTTACAATAGATATTGGACGCAGGGGAAAAGAGAGCCGTGAGAGAACCCATCGGTTAAAATAGAGTTCCATTGAATGCAAAAACTCCCTAGACTCTCCCGCTTACCGGGCGATTCTAGGGAGCTTCACATGAAAACAAAAAATCACACTGCTCTGGCACGTTGAAATGTGCAAAATACTGCTTCTCCATGGGAATCCACTCTTCCCGGAACCGCCCTAACAACCGTCCGCCATCCCGCAGGGCGAGGCGGCGAAGCTGTTCGGCGGGGTCTATGGCGAGGAATACTCGGACATGATATGCCGATGACAGGGTCGGGTGAAGACTATAGGTGCCTTCGATAATGTTCACAGGGCGTGGAGAAACAGCTATCCTCTCCCCCATCCGACCAGTTTGACAGTTGAAGGGCCGATAGCAAAACGGCGCTCCCGCTTGCAACGGTATTAACACCTCTGCCAAGAACCGTTCATAATCCACATTGCCGCCGGGTGCGGCAAGGCGCTCCGGGGTGCGTTGTTCTGGTTGGAGAAAAAAATGATCCATCGGCAGGATGTTGCAGTCGTATTGGGCCTGCAACGCCTCCGCCAGCGTGGTTTTTCCACTGCCGCAGTCACCGTCAATGGCGATAAAGGTTTGCGGCTGATACACCAACAACTCGTCAATCCACCGACACAAGGCTTCCACACTCACACCCGCACCCGTTCAATACCTTCCACCGCTTTGGCGACAAGGGATTGAATATCCAGCTTGGCCTCCGCCGCCTCTACCAAGTGGAGTTGGGGCCGGGTTTTCGGGTGCCGGGGGGTGAATACGGTACAACAGTCCTCAAAAGGTAAAATCGATGTCTCAAATGTTCCGATTTTCCGGGCCACACGGACAATCTCTTCCTTATCCATCCCAACCACAGGCCGCAACACCGGCAGGTTGATGCACGCCTCTGTGGCGGCCATAGCCTCCATGGTCTGGCTTGCCACTTGACCCAAACTCTCTCCGGTGACAAGGGCTTTGCAGCCGTTGCGGTTGGCGATTTCCTCTGCGATTCGCATCATAAATCGGCGCATGATGATGGTGAAATATTCCTCAGGGCAGACTTTTCGCATCTCTTGTTGTATCTCGGTAAAGGGTACAACTTCCACCGTCAAATCCCCGCAGTAGGGTGTCAGTTCTTTGGCTAAAGTCAGCACCTTTTCTTTGGCCTGTTCCGAGGTATACGGAAACGAGAAAAAATGGACGGGGATAATCGAAATCCCCCGTTTTGCAATCATATAGGTGGCCACGGGGCTGTCAATCCCGCCGGACAACAGCGACACCGCCCGACCGTTTGACCCTACGGGCATCCCCCCCGCCCCCTGTACCGGGGCGGCGTGGACATAGGCTTTAAAGTCCCGCACCTCAATGGTGACAAGCAGTTCCGGGTTATGGACATCCACCGCCACATCAGGAAACGCTTCCGCCAGTTCTCCGCCCACGTACTGGCTGAGTTCAATCGAGGTCATGGGGAACCGCTTGTCCGCCCGCTTGGACTCGACCTTAAAACTCTTGGCCTGTGCAAAGTCGTCTTTGAGGTAACTCTTCGCCACCTCTAAAATCGCATCCGCTTCTTTCTCTGCCGCCGCTGCGCGGGACAGGGAGTTTACGCCGAACACACACTGCATGGCGGCAAAAGCTCCTGCAGTGTCACAGTCGTCATGTTGCGGCTCTACATACACCGTAGACTGGGCGGTGTAGACTTTGAAATCCCCAAAGGACACCAGCCGCCGCCGGATGTTGGTTTCTAATTTTTGAATGAAATAGCGTTTGTTCTGGCCTTTTAGGACGATTTCGCCCAGTTTGAGTAGGATGATTTCTTCCAAGGTGTTTGTGTCTCCTTTGTTGGGTTATCTCTGTACCCAGCGATTGTCCTGCCGGGTGAATATCATCTCATTTGACGTGTAAAATTTCGTCAGTCTCCCAGTATAGTTGCATGTTGTAAAATTCGCCCCATCTGCCGGAATATATTCTGTCTGGGGGGCGTTGTAGTATTCCGACAAACAGATTGACCTTGCTGTTTTGGCAAGTCACACGCACAAGCGTTCCCCCGCCCAGTGCGCCTTGGCTGTTCAATATGACTTTAGCTACATATACATCACTAGGAGATGAAGCCGACCGGACTACCTCATTGTGGCTGAAATCTGAAACAAGAATTGCAAGAAATAGCAGAAGTAGTGTCGGCACTAGCAGAAAAATAGAATAAATGGCACCGAGCACGGCTTGCCGACCGGAGCTGTGAGTGCAGGCAAAGAGTAGCACCATGCTCCACCCATAAGCAAGATGGCAAGTACAACAAACACCGGCGTACTTAGCTCTACTGCTCCGCCTTGCACGATAAAAAATAGGACTGCAATTAACGGCAACAGTGCCACCGACACGCTGGCCGATTTTGATTGTTTCTTTCTGTGGCAAATCCCATTGACGATCAGCAACATAATAATAATGGCCATAACCCCGCCAAATATGGGTTGACTGGCAGGGATGAATGTGTAACCCCGCCATATGATTAGGCCGTAGATTCCCCCAGTATGAGTAGGAACTTTGTTAGTGTGAAGTGTTTGATTATTTCTTTATTCATGGGAACTCCACCTAACATGGTTTGTAGGAGATTGTCACTCGTCTAGCCCTCGCCGCACAGCACGAGTACCGAGAGTTGGATTATACCACAAACCCCAACGGATGAGCAAGGGGCAAACCTATCTGCCCCGCTTGCTATAAAAACAGATTGAAAAATTTTCTGTTTTCTCTTGCAATTTGCTGTAGAATCTGGTACAATACAGCTTGCTCTGTTTATAAAAACGAGAATAATCCACCCAACAGGGGAGGTGCAAGAAAATGGCAAAGTGTTTATATTGTGATAAGGGTGTTTCGTTCGGCATTAAAGTGAGTCACTCTCACCGCCGGTCCAATCGGATGTGGAAACCCAACGTGAAACGGGTCAAAGCTGTTGTTGACGGTTCTCCCCGCCGCGTCCACGCCTGCACCCGGTGTATGCGCTCCGGCAAAGTGCAACGGGCAGTGTAACACCGAAATCAAACCCGCAACAAAACAAACCCCCGCAGAATCGGATGATAACCATCCGAATTTTGCGAGGGTTATTTTGTTGGCTGTGTTGCGAATATGGGTGGCTGGTATATACTCAACCCAACGCCGCAATCAACGCATCCACCTCTTCCCGCTGGGTGGCCCAGCTGGTGCAAAGGCGAATCACACTCTCTTGCTCATTGGGCTTCTCCCACCGGGCAAAGGCGAAGTCTTTTGCCAGTCTCTCTGCCAAGGCATCCGGTACTCTGGGAAACTGTTGGTTCGTGCCGGTGTCATATTGCAAGGGCAAGCCCGCAACCAACAGCCCTTGGCGCAGATACATGGCCTCCCCCACTCCGTGGCGACCCAGCTGAAAGTATAGGCCGTCCTCGAACAGACATTCAAATTGTACGCCTAATAAAAACCCTTTGGCCAGCAGGCCACCGTGGCGTTTGATGAGATAGCGGAAATCGGGTTGATAGCGTGGATTTTGAATCACAACCGCCTCCCCGAACAAGGCCCCCACTTTGGTGCCGCCGATGTAGAACATGTCGCAAAGGCGGGCAATGTCGGGCAGGGTCACGTCCGTCCCATGGGCCGCCAAGCCGTAGCCCAGCCGGGCACCGTCTAACATGAGGGGCAGATGACAGGCACGGCAGACTTTAGATATTGCTTCTAACTCCGCCAACGTATAAACCGTACCACTCTCTGTGGGGTGGGAGATATACACCATCCCCGGCTGTACGTCATGCTCATGAGTGGGGTCGTTTTGATGGTTGTCATAGGCCTGCTGTATCTGGGCGGCAGTCAACTTCCCCTCTGTCCCCGGCAGGATTAGCACTTTATGGCCTGTGGCCTCAATGGCACCGGTCTCGTGGGTGGCAATATGCCCCGTGTCCGCCGAAATCACCCCCTGATGGGGCCGCAGAACGGCACCAATCAACACCGCATTGGCTTGCGTACCGCCCACCAGAAAATGGACATCCGCCTCTGGTGCGTTGATGGCGGTACGGATATAGGCCCGGGCCTGCTCGGTGCGGGTGTCTGTTCCATAGCCGGGGTGCTGCTCTCCGGCGATCTCTTGCAGGCGGGCTAAAATCCGGGGATGGGCGCTTTGATTGTAGTCACAGTCGAAACGAATCATGGGTTCTACTCCTCACAAATTAAAATTTACCGTATATTTTCCAGCCGGAAGGCCAAAACTATCCGTACTACTTCAGATTGAAACGGAGGTTTTGTATTGAAATCCCATCAACCAAAAACCATCACTTTATTGATTCTGCTCTTCATGATGCTGGCCCTGCCGGCTCTCGCAACAGAACCCACCGAACCGCCGGAGAACCAAGCCCCCGCAGCGGAGGACTTAGAGCTCACCACCTTCCGGGGCGTGGACGTGGCGGGCACCTTGACGGCAGTAGACCCGGAAGGCGACCTGTTCGAGTTCCAGCTGGTTCGCTCACCCCGCAAAGGCGAGATTGCCTTAGACCCCGCCACCGGCCGATTCACTTACGCCCCCAGCGAGAACGCCCGAGGCCGAGACACCTTTACCTATGTGGCCATAGACGCCCAAGGTAACATCTCTCCTGAGGCCACCGTGCGAATCCGTATTGAGCGGCAATCCCGGCAAGTGAGCTACGCCGATATGGAAGGCCATCCGGCCCACTTAGCCGCAATCTCGTTGGTAGAGCAAGGGGTGTTTGTGGGAGAGCAAATCGGCGGCAAATACTTCTTCAACCCCACCGCCCCGGTGCGCCGGGGAGAGTTTTTGGCCATGAGTATGCAACTGGCGGACACAGAGTTGTTAACCGGTGTCGTCCGCACCGGCTTTGCCGATGATGACGAGATTGAAGACTGGCTCAAACCCTACGTGTCCACTGCCGTCTTAGACGGTGTAGTGCAAGGGCTCCGAGCACCCAACCACGACCTGATTTTCGAGGCGGAGCGCTATATTACCATATACGAAGCGGCCGTGATGCTCAGTCATATCTTGGGCCTCGACTATGCGCCTGTGTCCGGCAATCTGCAAGCCGCCCTCATCGCCCCAGACTGGGCCCGACAGGCAAAAGCCAACTTAATTACCGAAAACATTATACCACTCTCCTACCCCGGTGTCCATCAGAATCCTTTGACAAGAGCCGATGTGGCAGACATGCTCTTCTCCGCCATGCATTTGTTAGAGGGACGTGACGGCCCCGCCGCCTCCCTATTAGGCTGGGCAGCATAGTAAAAAAGGTAGCGTTCCGGGAAAGCCCAGAACGCTACCCCCCTTTTCCCGACCCTATGCCTTCCATCCATGAGCGCATTTCAATAGAACATCCCGCTGGCGACCCCACCGCCCTTGACCATTGGAGTTTCGAGTACTATTACATCTGGCGTGAGGGTTTTTGCACCAGTGCGAGGTATAAGATGCGAAACCGTCGTCACCCTGCCCTTGACCCTAGCGGGTACATAGGGGCGCAGCCCCTGTGTTGATTTTTTGCTTCTTTTTGTTCAACGACATACTACGAAACTTCCATTTGCGGGTGCCTTTCCCGCAAATGGTTAGTTGAGTTAACACCCGTAGGGTGAAAAGAAGGCCCGTCCGGCAGGACAAAAGCCCTCGGCCTCCGCCGAGCCAAAATCGGCGGCAACGCCGAACAGAAAAGGTTAAGGGCCGGGCGATTGATAATCGCTCCTACAAAAGACAAAAGAGCCGGGACGCGCAGGGACACGTCCCCTACAACAGCGACGGACATATTGACAGTTTATAAAATGACCGTGAGGCAATCTTCCTTTCCCTTGACAAAATTATTTTTATTTGCTATGATAGTTGTGTTTGGCTATTATTAAATTATAAAAAGAGGTTTGTTATGAAAAAAGTGATTTTGTTCTGTCTGGTTTTATTGTTGGCTCTAACCGCTACAGCCTGTGGCGGAGGCGAAGGCACACGGGAACCAATTTTATCCCCCAACATGGTCGAAGTAGAATTCGGTGGCTTGCAACTTACCTTTAGCGAAGACATCGCACACGACACCTTTGGCGGACGGCTTATATTGACCTTTACAGAAGAGTCAGACCCCACAACCGGCGCTGTGCTAAATACGCCGGAAACAGGAATTGATTTTAGCCGCGATTTCTTTGAGCAAATTGTAGACAGAATGGATCGGACGCTCCAAGGGGAGCCGGAAGAGCTTACTGTAAACGGTGCACCTGCTTACTTGCAGCATTTTGAAGATTACTTTGTTTTTGTCATGTTTACCGGGAACAGCGGCGTTTACGGAATCAATTTTTCAGCCGCCGAAGATACCTTTGACCTCTATTTCCCATACTTTATGGATGTCTTAGAGCAGATTCAAGACGGAGAGAGCGATCTGGTTGGCACTTGGTCAAGAGACGGTGCGCCGGACACATTGCTTATTTTCAACGAAGACGGGACGGGAGAACTGGATATCGGTATCGCAACATTAGAATTTACTTGGACCGCAGAATCGGGAACTCTTCTCCTTATCGGCGACGGCGTACGCGATGAATCAGGATTTTTCATTGATGGGGACACGCTAATCAGAACCAACGCAAGCGGGGAAGAAACGCGCTATACAAGGGCTTCACAAGGAACCGTTGCGGACAGTCCAGCACCGGAGGAGCCCGAGGAGCAGGAAGTGGACGAACCCGTAGCGCCTGAAGAACCCCAAGAGCAAGAGGTCGAGCCGCAAACAGCAGAGACGCTGGAAGGCACATGGCTATGGATGGGTACCGCTTATTATGTGTTGGAAACAGGCGGACGTGGGACAATGGTCGGCTCAGATATCCGCTGGTCAACAAGCCGCGGCGTGTTGTCAATTTGTTCTACGCCTGATACATGCGGTAATACCTGCATTGCCCCAACGGAGTGGCATTATGTGCTTGCCGGGAATGAACTCACCTTAACCAGCACAATCATGGATGATATGACCTTTGTTTACACACGCAGATAATGTACCACAATAAACGAACCCCTAGCATGAAACTATTCATGCTAGGGGTTCGTTTTTAGAAACATACCATTTGCACTGGCTTACCCCAGCACTGAGGTACACGCCGGGCATCGTGTGGCATCCTCTGGCACTATGGTCTTGCAGTAGGGACAGTGCCGTTCTTCCTGCTCGCTTTTGACCAGCACTCGATTCATCCCCTGCACAATCAAAAACACCACAAAGGCCAAAATAATAAAATTCAGCACCGCCGTGATAAATGCGCCGTAACCCAAAGTCACACCCATAAACTCCCACGTCAGCGCATCGAAGTTTTTCCCGATGAACAAGCCAATCAGCGGCGATAATATGTTATCCGTCAGGGAGGTAATCACACCCTGAAACGCAAGGCCGATAATCATGCCCACAGCCAAACTGATCACATTGCCCCGCAAGGCGAAGTCTTTAAATTCTTTCATAAATTTTTTCATGGTGGGAATCCTCCTGTTTGTATAATGCGTTTTCATGCACTATTCGTCTTGTGTAAATCTGTCTCTGAAGCTGTATGCTACATCTCATTTCATCACCTTTCGGTGTGACTTCTAATGCACCCATTTTACCACAACTCCTTCAAAAAGCAAACACTGTGTCGTTTCATAAAACAACACAGTGTTTGCCCGTATCTACAATCAAAAAAATGAAAACAACACCAGCCCCAACCCCAATAAAACCAATGGAATCCCCACAATGGCCCCTACAATGGTCATGGTGAGTACACCACCCACAATCAGAAGCGTGAGGCCCAGCAAAATGGAAATCAACGCCCCCATAAGACCAAATAAAAATCCGATCAGACCCCACACAAGACGAAAGGGCAAAAACAATAGCCGTAACATGACACATCCCTCCTCAAATTCTTACGCACCCATTCTAACAGCCTAAGTTTTGACCGGCATTGGAGTAACATTAAAATTTGATGAGAAGCAAGCACCTCTCAGTACGACTTTTCATGCAACCCCAACGCCGTCCGCGCTTCTGCTACGCTGTAGAGAGAGCCGAAATAGCAAACCACGCCAGACGCTCCGGCGGCGGCTTGGGCGAGGGTCAAAGCATGTGCTGTGCCCTCGGATACCGCCACCGCAGATGCGCCTTGGGCGGTAAGATATTGGGCCAATTCCTCGGCTGGCATGGCCCGGGAGGAGTTGGGAGTTACTGCATAGATACGCTCTGCCAGCGGCAAAATGGGTGCGGTGACGGCGGAAAGGTCTTTGTCTGCTAAAACACCCATGACGAAGGTAATTTTCTGACCGGGAAAGTACCGCATCAGATTATCCGCAAGAGCCATGGCACCTTGGGCGTTGTGCCCGCCGTCTACAATGACGGCGGGGCTGGTGGCCGCCAACTCAAACCGCCCCGGCCAGCGGGTGGCGGCAAGGCCTCGGCGGATGGCATCCTCTGAAACCGCCCAGCCCTGTTTTGTGAGGGCTTGGATCGCCGTAATCGCCAAAGCGGCATTCTCCATCTGATAACGGCCCAATAGTCGGATGGAGAGGGCTTGTAAGCCCCCAAAGGAAAACTGCTGTCCACCCAGCGAAAACGAACCGGGAGAGAGCATCTCTAGGTCAACGGAGACGAGGGGTGCCCCTAGCTCCACCGCTCGTGTGGTGAGTACCGCCATCGCTTCCGGCCGCTGGCGGGCTGTGATGACAGGGCGGTTTGGCTTTAATATCCCGGCCTTGGCCTGGGCAATCTTGGCAACGGTGTCACCAAGATACTCCATGTGATCCATGTCGATGGGGGTAATGACCTCAATTTCCGGCGTTTGAATTACGTTGGTGGCATCCAGTCCGCCACCCATGCCGGTTTCTAAGACCACAATATCGCACTTTGCCGCTTGGAAAAAACAGAACGCCACAGCGGTGACCAGCTCAAAGGTGGTGGGATGGTCGGGCATGGCATCGGCGTGACGGCGCACCTCGGCCACGATGTTGTCTAGCATCTCATCCTCAATGGGAACGCCGTTTACTTGCATCCGCTCATGAAAGGTATGGATGAAAGGAGACGTGTATAGGCCGGTTCGATAGCCCGCCGTCCGGAGGATAGATGCCAAAAACGAGGCGGTAGAGCCTTTGCCATTGGTACCGGCTAGGTGGATAAATTTCAAGCTGTCTTGGGGATTGCCTAAGCGGTGCATAAGTTCCCGGATGCGGTCTAAGCCAAGGCGACTGCCCAGCCAAGAGAAGCTGTCGAGGTATTGGATTGCTTGTGTGGACATGGTTGATGGCTCCTTAGGGTTGTTTGGTTGATTTGCCGTGTTACACTTTCTTAGGTGATGTATCAGTACTTTCCTTTTCCCTTAAAAATAGATATTGATCCCTCCCGACTGTCATGTAAAAACTCATAAGCCAAAATCGCCAACCTCTTAGAGAATTGCCAACTTCAAGTTCCACAACGGAGTCATTGACCTCAACACGGAGTTCATTGCTTCTGCACCAATCCAATTTTGCACAAACAACGTGGATTCCATTTTCAACTTCAAATTCTTTTGTGTCGTCTATCTGTATTTCACCACGATAAATATCATCAATATATATCTTATAGCCCCTAAGTACATCTCTCAGCATTGGTCCCCTTGTTATTTTTATCACCGCCCCTAACACTCCCCAACAGAATCTTCTACAATCATCTCCCGATACTTTTGCATCATCCCCACAAACAGTTCCCCCGTGGTGGGTGGCGTGTAGGTGATGGCATTAGCACCGGCTTCAATAGTCTCCAAGATACTCTCCTCTGTCGGGCCGCCGGTGGCGATGATGGGCAGATGGGGAAATCCTTCCCGAATCGTACGCACAATCCGGGCCGTGTCGCGGCTGCCGGAGACGTTTAAAATGCTGGCCCCGGCCTCTACACGGGCGGCAATATCCGTCCGGTCAGAAACCACTGTGACCACAATGGGGATATCCAGATGCTCTTTCAAGGAGCGGATCACGTCATTGGGGATGGGGGCATTGACCACCACGCCGCAGGCCCCTTGATCCTCTGCGTCACAGCCGAGGCGTACCACTCGTGGGCCGCTGGTGGTGCCGCCGCCGATGCCGGTGAACACGGGCATGTCCGCAGCGGTAATCACCGCCCGTGTAATGGCGGGTTGGGGCGTAAAGGGATAGACGGCAATCACGGCATCGGCATTACAATTTTTGATAATCGCCGCATCGGTGGAGAACACAAAACTTTTAATCCGCCGCCCGAAAATCCGAATCCCGCTGCATTTGCTAATCACAGCAGGCACCGGTACCATGTGGCTGCGGAGGGCACCCTCATAAGAGGGGACAATTCTTTTTTCTGTTTCCATGAATGATACCTCCTAAGGGGTTTCTCTAAGCCCTCTTTACGGGGTGGGTTTGAAGCTGCCTTTCAGGGCAACGCTACGGTTAAACACCAAATTCTCCGGGGTCGAATCTTTGCTATCTACGCAGAAATAGCCTGTCCGCAGGAACTGGAAATTAGCGGGAGCTTCTGCGTTTGCCAGTCCCGCTTCTACCTTACAACCGGTGAGAATCTCTAGGGAATCCGGGTTCAAGCAGGAGAGGAAATCTTTATCGGCGGCATCCGGGTCTGGGTCGGAGAACAGATTGTCATACAGCCGAATGGTGGCGTCTAACGCCGTGTTCGTGTCCACCCAATGGATGGTACCCCGAACTTTCACACCCTCCGGCGTGGCACCGGCAGGGAGGGCGGGGTCGTACTCGGCGAAGACACGGATGACATTCCCGGCCTCGTCTTTCTCGCAACCGGTACAGCGGACGATATGACCCCCTTTGAGCCGGACATAGTTGCCGGGGAACAGGCGGTTATACTTCTTCGGCGGCTCTTCCATGAAATCTTCCGCTTCAATCCAAAGCGTACGAGAGAAGCTGACGGGACGGGTACCGGCATCCGGGTCTTCTGGGTTATTGTCCACTTGGAAGGTCTCGGTCTGTCCCGCCGGATAGTTGGTAATCTCCAGTTCTACAGGCCGGAGAACCGCCATGGCCCGCTTGGCGGTGAGGTTTAAGTCCTCCCGCAGACAGTGCTCTAAAAACCCAAACTCTACCACACTGGCGGCCTTGCTGACACCGATGCGCTCGGCAAAATTGCGAATACTCCGGGGCGTATACCCCCGGCGGCGCATAGCGGCGAGGGTGGGCATTCTGGGATCATCCCAACCGGACACGATACCCTCTTCCACCAGTTTCCGCAGTTTACGTTTGGAGAGGACGGTGTAGTTAATAAACAGCCGGGCAAACTCAATCTGCCGGGGTTTTTTTTGCACACCGGTGTTCTCTACCACCCAGTCGTAGAGGGGCCGGTGATCCTCAAACTCTAACGAGCACAAAGAATGGGTAATCCCCTCCAGCGCATCTTGCAGCGGGTGGGCATAGTCGTACATGGGATAGATGCACCACTTGTCCCCCTGCCGATGGTGGTGGGCGTGTAAAATGCGATAAATGGCCGGGTCCCGCATGTTAAAGTTGCCGGAGGCTAGGTCAATCTTCGCCCGCAGGGTCATGGCCCCTTCGGGAAACTCTCCGGCCCGCATTCTGTGAAACAAATCCAAGCTTTCCGCTATGGGCCTGTCCCGATACGGACTCACGGCGGGTATGCCCACCGAGCCACGGTTTGCTTTGAACTCTTCCGGGGTCAGTTCACACACATAGGCGAGGCCCTTTTCTACAAGACCTACTGCTAGGTTGAATTGCTCTTCAAAATAATCTGAGCCGTAGAAAAAGTTGTCACCCCAATCAAAACCCAGCCATTGGACATCTTCTTTGATGGCGTCTACATAGGCCACGTCCTCTTTGGCGGGATTGGTGTCGTCCATGCGGAGGTTACAGACCCCGCCGTACTTTTTGGCAGTACCAAAGTCGATGCACAGCGCCTTACAGTGGCCGATGTGCAAATATCCGTTTGGCTCCGGCGGGAACCGGGTGTGGACAGTGCGGCCATAATACTGGCCGCCGGGGGCGATGTCCTCTTCAATAAAGGCATGGATAAAATTTGTTGAACCCTCATGGGATTCGGTGGGTTTCAATGTGTCAGACACAGGCGGTCACTCCTTCAACGTGGTTGTGTTTGGATAGTATACCATGATTTGCGCAGGAACGCAAAGAAGGATATCCTAAAGTTAAAGTTTTCACCAAGGGTTACGGAAAACATTAGGAAATAGGATGGTAATTAAATAGAAAGTCTGTCTCCGTGTATTTTCTTTGCTGGACAGGCATAAAGCGGTAGCATGTATTACTACCGCATTTACCCTGGCACATGATGTTGGACATCCTCCTCTTTACAATAGAATTCAAAAAACATTATACGCTATGACAAAACATAATGATGCAATACCTTCAAACGCCTGCACTACCTAGATTATAAGGAGTGTGGAAACACATCACAGTCATCGTTGCATTCCTTAAGAGATGTTGCTATTCACACTGGCCTATGGTATATACATATACTGTAGTACAAGCTCATATGAAAGAGGTGGATGCAAAATGAGTGAATCTATCATTGTCACAATCATTGAAACAAGTGGCCCCGTCATCGCCGCTATTATCGCTGGAATTTTTCTGTTGCGTCATGGACGAATTGCACCTAAAAAGCCATCCGTGGATATATGTCCACGTTGTGGCATAGGTAGTCCTCCCCAACTACCGGCACCCAACGAGGTGCCATCTAATGGCCAAGAATAGAAGCATTAGTAAAAATATAGTCTATTAACAGAATGGACTTTTCATATTTACATACTCACCCAACTCTTGTATAATGCTAAGAGAGAGGGGAGGTCATGCTTCATGCAACACAGTGACATTGCCGTCATTGGCGGCGGCCCGGCGGGGTTGTCTGCGGCCCTCAATGGGCGGATTCGGAACAAGAGTGTTCGTATCTTCTCCGGCGACTACAAAGAAAGCGGACTATACAAGGCCGAGTGGCTAGAAAATATTCTCGGCACACCCGGTATGACCGGGGCCGCGTATTTAGAATCTTCCAGAGAGCAGGCGGCGGCTAAGGGTGCAGAATTTGTACAGGGTCGGGTGCTCAGTATCATGCCCATGTCCGGCAAGTTTACCATCTCTTGCGGGGCGGATATCTACACGGCGGACGCAGTGGTTTTAGCCACAGGCATCGTGCAAACCACAGCCTTTCCCGGAGAGCGTGAACTGCTGGGCCGCGGGGTAAGCTATTGCGCCACTTGTGACGGGATGCTGTACCGCAAAAAGGCAGTGGCGGTAGTGATCCGCTCCAATGAAGGGATTCATGAGGCCAACTATCTCCAAGAAATCGGCTGTACGGTTACTGTAGTGTCAGATGGCCGGAACCTCGGCGGACTAGATAGTGCGGTCACTGTCTTAGAGGGGAAAAAAATCGTCGTCTTAGGTGATGGACAAGTAGAGGGTCTGTCCGTAGGCGACCAAACCGTTCCCTGCCAAGGCGTGTTCATCCTCCGCAACACAGTGGCCATGAGCAGCCTGTTGTCCAGCTTGGAGACAGACGGCGGACACATCAAAGTAGACCGGAATATGCAGACCAACATCCCCGGCGTGTACGCCGCAGGGGACTGTATTGGACGACCGTATCAAGTATCCAAGGCCACCGGTGAGGGGCTGGTTGCGGCATTATCCGCTGTAGAATATTTAGACAAACAAAAGACTGGAGGAGCAAAATAATGGCAATCAATCTAACCACAGAGCAATTTGAAGCAACCATCGGAACAGGGGTGTCCTTAGTGGACTTCTGGGCCGACTGGTGCGGCCCTTGTAAAATGCTGGGCCCCGTCATTGAAGAACTGGCCGCAAAGTACGAGGGCAAAGTCAAAGTCTGTAAAGTCAACGTGGATAATGAAGAGGATCTAGCCATTCGTTTCGGCGTGATGACGATCCCCACGGTGATCCTATTCAAAGACGGGGAAGAGTTGGACAAGCGCATCGGCGTACACCCTATGGAAGAGTTTGAGACACTTTTGCGGAAGGTGCTATAGAGGCTCTTACTTCAAACAGGCAAGCGATTTTTCATTTATCGCTTGCCTGTTTTTTTATGCTGTGCGACTACATAGTCGCATCATCTCCCCCACCCCAAGGCATTTCCACCCCCACTCGGCGCATAGTCTAAAAGAAACCGAAGGAATGGGGGCCTCGCCATGTCAAGAACCAAGCGGCGCATCTCCGGGGTCTATAGCCGGGCCAGACGAGTGGAAATTGACGATACCAGCCGCTTCGTCCTCTTCTCCGACCTGCACCGGGGCCGGGGGAGCCGGAGTGACGACTTTGCCAAAAACCAAAAGCTATACGAAACGGCCCTCGCCCACTACTGGCGGGAGGGGTATACTTATCTGGAGCTGGGGGACGGGGACGAACTTTGGCAAGAGCGGCGCATGGCGGGGATAATCGCCGAGTACCCAGCTATCTTCCAACGTTTGGCAGATTTCCACCGGGCCGGGCGGCTCTATATGCTTTCCGGCAACCACGATGTAATGAAATCCAACCCCGCTTGGGTTCGGGTACACTTAGAGCCGCTGTTTCCAGGGCTTGTCGTAGAAGAGGGGGTTTTGCTTGTCCACACGCCCACCGGTCATCGGGCACTATTGCTCCACGGCCATCAGGCGGATTTCTTCAACGACCGACTATGGCGGCTGGGGCGGTTTCTGGTGCGCTATATCTGGCGGCCCATGGAGCTAATCGGACTACACAACCCCTTTGAGGCCGCAGACAACCCAAAACGCCGCACTCAGGTGGAGCGGGACTTAGAGGCTTGGGCCAATGCCCGAAACACATCCATCATCGCAGGCCACACCCACCGACCCTACTTCCCCCGCGGGACAACAACACGTTATTATAACACCGGCAGCGCAGTCCATGACCGTTACATCACCGCAATCGAGATCAACACGGGGCTGGTTATGCCCGTCAAGTGGGAAGTGGGCGTCAGAGAGGACGGCGGACTGTTCATCACCAAAGAACTCTTGACCCCGTCGGTCGAAATCCAAGAGATATTTGCTTGACAATCAGGCCGCTACCATATAAGATGAAATGTATGGTCGAATCAAGTTCGACTATATTATACTGATACCGAAATCGAGGACAGGGTATGAACAATAAGTTCAATGCAAACAACCTCAAATCATTGGTGCCTTATTTCCTATTGGCCGTGGCCGTCATCATCGCCTTTCGGGTGATTAGTGAGGTCGGGTTTTATTTTAGCGTGATCCGGCACATTTTTGGCATCGTGGCACCGTTTTTTTACGGTTTCATCTTGGCGTACATTCTCAGTATTCCCCGTGGCGGGCTTGAGTGGTTATTGAAAAAATCAAAGGTGAAATTTTTAGTCAAACATAGGCGGGGCTTTAGTATTTTGCTGGTCTATCTGTTGCTGTTGCTCTTTGTATTTTTAGTGCTGAACTTGGTGATTCCGGCTGTTGTCCGCAGTGTGGCTCTGTTTATTGACAACTTCCCGGCCCATTACGCCAATGTCATGCAGTTTATTTCTCAAATGGAGCTACTCGGCTATTCTCTTGACATGGATTATATCTCAAACGCCATCCAAGATTGGATCCAAAACTTCCGCTTTGAGAGTGTGTTTGACCACATCGGCACCGTCATAGAAGCATCCTCCGCCATTTTCAGCGGCCTGTTTGTGTTGTTTTTAACTTTGGTATCGTCTATCTACATTTTGCTGGAGAAAGACCGGTTCCGTGCCTTTCTCCGCAGACTGATTCAAGCATTTACCTCGGCACGGGTGTATGAAGCCATTGCCAAACACGCAGAAAGCTTAAACAAAAACTTCAAGCAATACATTCGTACACAGACCTTTGACGGGTTGATATTGGGCACCGCTACCACCCTTTGGATGATGTTCATGGGTTCACCCTATGCCCTGCTTTTGGGAATCATGCTGGGTATTTTGAACTATATCCCCTATTTCGGTTCTATTTTCGGTACAATTATTGCCATCGTTGTGATCGCCTTTACCCAAGGACTTACCACAGGGATTATCGTAGCGGTGGGGTTGCTTGTCATCCAGCAACTTGATGCAAACTTCATCCAACCCAAACTCATGGGCGGTTCATTCTCCATCAGTCCGCTTTTGATTATTATCAGCATCACCTTCGGCGGCGCAGCAGCTGGGATTTTTGGGATGATTGTCGCAATCCCCATTGTGGCGGTACTCAAAGATGTGTTGGAACATGCGGTACAGTACCATGAGGCGAAGAGCGCTTCTGTTGTGAGCGAAGAGGAAAAAGAGTGAGAAAAGGCCGCCCTGCCGGGCGGCCTTTTTTTATGGCTATTCATAATCGTCTAGAAAATGGTGCCGTACTCCCCCCTGCTTATATGCAATCATGGTGTCTAGGTGTACGTTTTCCACACTGCTGAAAATATTATGCTCTACTCTTGGGTTGGTTTTCTTTAGCTCCCTAATCAGGCGTTTGGTTTCAGTCCGCTTGGACTCCATGCTGCCGTCTATGCTACAAGTATCCGTAAACCGGCAGGCGCATTGGAGAAAGTGGAGGTCGTGATAGTCCCGAACATGTTTAATGTCCGCCTCCCGCACCAAGTACATGGGGCGAATCAGCTCCATACCGGGGTAATTGGTACTGCGGAGCTTTGGCATCATATTCTGCACCTGTCCGCCCCAGAGCATCCCCATGAGGATGGTTTCAATCACATCGTCGTAATGATGCCCCAAGGCGATTTTATTACACCCCAACTCTTTCGCTTTGCTGTACAAATGTCCCCGCCGCATTCTGGCGCAGAGGTAACAGGCAGAGGTTTTCGGCACATTTAACACCGACTCGAAAATATCCGTCTCAAAAAATGTCAGTGGAATGCCCATCGCTCGCCCGTTTCGCTCAATCTGGGCCCGGTTTTCTGGATGATACCCCGGATCCATGACCAAAAACACACAGGTAAAAGGCACCTGCCGATGCCGCATCAGTTCTTGAAACAGCTTTGCCATGAGCATGGAATCTTTTCCGCCAGAGATGCACACGGCAATTTTATCCCCCGCCTGCACCAGTTCATACGTCCGCACACCTTTGGTAAATCGGCTGAATATGGCCTTGTGGAATTTTTTGCGGATGCTTACCTCAATGTTCGGAGCCTTGTCCTGCTGCAACTGTCCCATAAGCCATCCCAGATACCCATCGGTAAGGCTACGGGCTTGGCGGCCCTGCGCTCGTAGCTCCGCCGCCACATCTGCGCTAATGAATCCCTTGGCACAGTAGAGGATAAGCTCTTTGCCTTCGGGCAGGTCTCCCAACGCCTCTACCGGATACCAAACTGCACCGGGAAAAAAGCCATTTTGATAGGCAGATTCTTCTCTGATGTCAACCAAGATATAGCTATCCGGGTCTAGTTGCTCCAGTTGGGACAGGGACAGTTCACTCATGTGGTTTGCTCCTTAATGAATACTGTTGTAATGTCCTCTCTTGGTCAATTTTACGACCAGCTATGGCTTCCGTTTGCCCTTTGGCTTGCGGCTACAGGTGGGTGCAAGTAAAAAAAGGGCGGTTCGTCATGTAACCGCCCTTGTGCTGAGTTTTACTATTTTTCCTTACATTTTTCATGACATTTATTGTATCACGCTATACCCTGCAAGTCAATATTCATTGGCTTAAAACCACAAAAAGCCCCTAACACAAAGGCGCACCTCCCGGTGCGCCCTGCTGCTCCTACAATATGATACAAATCAACCCGCCGCTGCCTTCGTTGATAATCCGTTGCAGCGTCTCTTGCAACTTGCCCTGTGCGTCCTCCGGCATTTTCTTAATCTTTGCCGTGAGGCCCTCGCTGGCGATGTCGTACAGGCTTTTGCCAAAGATATTCGACTCCCAAATCTTACCGACATCGCCCTCGAACTCTTGGAGTAGGAAGTTGATGATCTCTTCACTGCTCCGCTCCCCGCCCACGGCGGGTGAGACTTCGGTTTCGATATTGGCGGCAATCATATGGATACTAGGGGCAGAGGCTTTGAGCCGCACCCCATAGCGACCGCCTTGCTTGACAATCTCCGGCTCTTCTAAGTGGAGCTGGTCTTTGGTGGGCAGCACCACACCATACCCTCTTGACCGTACCTCGTCTAAGGCGTGGCTGATTTTGTCGTACTCTGTTTTCACATGGGCCATCTCCGTGAGTAGGCCCATCAAATCCCCGTCGTCTTTGATGGGGAACCCGGACTCTTGGCTGATGGTCTCATAGAACAGTTCTCTCGGCAGGTCTAGCTCTGCGTGAACCACGCCACTGCCGAGATGCATCTGCCGCACCCCTGCCCGGCGGATGCCCTCGTGGGTACCCATCTCTTCCAGCACCGACCCCACGTCCCGGATATAGCGCATGTGCCCAGCGGCGTTGCGAATGGCTTCAAATAAACTCACCCGAATGGGATGGTCAAAGGGCAGCGCATCCACCCACGGGGGCAGAAAAATGCCAAACTCACTGACAGGAAATTCTCGTAACACGCTTTGGATGATATCCTGAATATCCCCCTCGTCTAACTCCAAGCAATTGACCGCCCGGACGGTGATGCCATGGGTCTCGGCAAGGTGTTTGCAGAGTGCTTGCGTCTTTGGTGCCCGTGGGTGTTCTGCGTTCACCAGCACGATGAATGGCTTGCCGATTTCTTTGAGTTCGGTAATCACCCGCTCTTCCGCGGCCAAATACCCCTCTCGCTCAATTTCTGTTACACTGCCATCGGTGGTGATGACTACGCCGATGGTGGAGTGTTCGGCAATGACCTTGCGGGTACCGATTTCAGCGGCCTCGGTCATAGGTATCTCATGGTCGAACCACGGGGTGGTCACCATTCGTTCTGCTTCCCCCTCTTGGTGTCCCATGGCCCCGTCCACCATATAACCCACGCAGTCCACCAAACGGACGGCGAGGCTGGTGACCCCCTCCATGCGAATCTCCACCGCATCCTCCGGCACGAATTTCGGCTCGGCGGTCATGATGGTGCGACCGCTACCGGACTGGGGCAGTTCGTCTTTTGCCCGCTCCCGCATGTATACATCGTCAATGTTGGGGAGGACTAACGTCTCCATAAATCGCTTAATAAAAGTAGATTTCCCCGTCCGAACCGGGCCCACAATTCCGAGATAGATGTTGCCATTGGTCCGCAGCGCAATATCATCGTAGATTCTGTTTTCTTCCACGCCTGTTTCCCCCTTACGGATTGACTTCTGGTTTATATCTATGGGGATAAGCTTAAGATTATGCAAGGCGTGTACAAATTTGGGTGGGATTTTTTGAATTGTTTCTTTTGTGGGGGTGCTGGCCTTGGTGTCCTGTGTCTTTGTTGTTCGGCGTTGCCGCCGAGGGTTTCTTGGCGGCAACCGCCAACTGGTTATGTCCTGCCGGACGGGCCTTCTTTGCCGTTTCGCAAAGAAGCAAAAGAAACACAGGGGCTGCGCCCCTATGTACCCGCAAGGTCAAGGGCAGAGTGACGACGGTTTCGCACCTTATACTCCGTACTGGTGCAAAAACCCTCACGCCAGATGTAATAGTACTCGAAACCCCAATGGTCAAGGGCAATGATGCCGCCGGGTGGATGTGCTATTGAAATGCGCTCAAGAGCTTCTAGCATCGGGTCAAGAGGCCTTTTTCGTTCGGGTTTCCTGAGTGGTGGGGAGGCTGGGTGTTTTTTTGTGGGCGGGGTATGGCGGTTTTGTTTTGGGTGTGGTAGAATTGTGGGGCGTAGGACAAGTGTCACTTACGTCCGATTTGGCCTTGGGATTCGGATTGTTACCACGGCTTCTGCATCAGAACCCCCTTGCTCTATTTGTGCGTCGATTCCTGCTTGTTGTAGTATGGAAACGCCCCGTTGTACGGTGTTTAGGAATAGCCGCACATCCTTGATGATGTAGAGGGGGCGCTGTGATGGTGTTTTTGCTTCTGTTCCAGGGTCGTCCGGTTGTAAGGGGGCGGATAGGTACTGGTCGATGTATTCCTCTGTGCGGGCTACGGTGAGGCTGTGTTGGATGATGTGTTCTAACACCTCGTACCGCTCTCGGTTGGTGCCGAGGCGGAGCAGGGCACGGGCGTGGCGTTCGGTGAGACCGGATTGTTTGAGCCGCCCTAGCATTTCCCGAGGGAGCTTTAATATCCGGAGCTTATTGGCCACCGCCGATTGGCTTTTTCCAACTCGCCGGGCGGCCTCTTCTTGGCTCATGTCAAAGGTTTGGATGAGCTGGCTTAACCCTTCCGCCTCTTCAATATAATCCAAATCCCGCCGCTGGAGGTTTTCTACTAAGGCGATGAGAGACGACTCTTCCGTGTCCACATTGAGCACGATACAAGGGACTTTGGCGAGGCCCGCAAGCCTTGCCGCCCGGAGCCTGCGTTCGCCTGCTACCAGTTCGAACCGCCCCCCCTGCCGTCGGACGGTGAGGGGCTGGAGTACGCCGTAGCGCAAGATACTATCAGCCAGTTCCCGCAGGTCGGAGGCGTCGAAATACTTCCGTGGCTGGGCCGGGTTGGGGACCACGTCCCCTAAGTGGAGAAATGTAATCTGGTCGGTTTGATACAGACCGTGTTTTTTTACGAGTTGCAAACAATCCACCCCAATTTCTGCACATATTGTGTTGATGGATGTATGATATACTATATCTTGTGCATAGAACGGCGAAATCCGGCGGGGTGGCTGTGAAATATCCGGCGACTGACCACTAGTTTTCACGAGGGTTGTCGATGGAGCGAGAAGGAGCAAATATGGACACAAGAAATTTGCAAACATTTACTACATGTGGTGGTTGTGCCGCAAAGTTGCCGCCGGGGGCACTACGGGATGTATTGGGGCGGATTCCGAAGTTTGTGGACGAGCGGCTGCTGGTTGGTTTTGACACGTCAGATGACGGGGCGGTGTACCAGCTCCGGGAGGACTTGGCCATGATTCACACCACGGATTTTTTCCCCCCTGTGGTGGCAGACCCTTATCTCTTCGGTAAAATTGCCGCCGCCAACGCCATGTCGGACATTTACGCCATGGGTGGTGCGGTGGCTACGGCCTTAAATCTGGTGGCCTTTCCTGGAGATGGGGACTTAGCAACTCTTGCCGAGATTCTTCGTGGCGGTGCGGAGAAGGTGATGGAGGCGGGCGGCGTTCTTTGTGGCGGGCACTCTATCCAAGATGACACGCCGAAGTATGGCCTCTCTGTCACGGGGACTGTCCATCCGGCGGAGATATTGCGGAATCATACCTGCCAAATCGGCGACCGGATTATTTTGACCAAGCCGCTGGGTGTGGGGTTACTCACATCGGCCTACCCCACAGGCGGGGTGCCGGAGGCGAGCTTTGCAGAGGCTACAGCCAGCATGGAAACTTTAAATAAATACGCCATAGAGGCGGCCAAGCCCTTTCGGGTTCATGCTTGCACAGATGTGACCGGGTTTGGGTGTTTGGGGCACCTCAATGAGATGACCACTCCTGCTATTTCTATCCGTGTCACGGCGGACGTTGTGCCCTATATCCCGGCGGCGTGGCAGGTTGCCGCCGCGGGTTGCATCACCGGTGGTGGGGTGCGAAATCGGGCGTTTTTGGCGGATAAGGTGGCACTACAAGGGGTGGCGTCTGCTATGGAAGAGATATTATTTGACCCGCAGACTTCTGGCGGGCTTTTGCTCAGTGTCCATCCGGCGGATACATCGGCGGTGTTGGATGCCTTAGGCGGATTGACGCTGGCTTCTGCCGTGGTGGGGGAGGTTGTGCCCCGCGTGGCGGGATGGAGTGTTCTTGTGGAATAGTGTCTGATTTTTTGTCTTTACTTTCGGCGTTGCGCCGAATAAATAATAGGAGGTACACCATGTCCAGCACTTGGAAATCAATCCTTACCCTTTCCATTTTTGGCGAGTCCCACGGCCCTGCTATCGGCATGACCTTGGACGGCCTGCCTGCCGGAGAGAATATTGACCCGGAGGAGTTGCAAACCTTTCTCAATCGCCGTGCACCGGGGCGTTCGCCACAGAGTACGCCGCGACGAGAGGGGGATGTACCGGAGTTTTTGTCGGGTCTCAAAGACGGTAAGACCACCGGTGCGCCGCTGGCGGCTATTATCCGCAATACGAATACCCGTTCTGCCGACTATGGGGCGTTGCAAGACGTGCCACGGCCCGGGCACGCTGATTACACTGCCCATGTGAAATATGGTGGTCGCCATGACCATGCGGGCGGTGGGCATTTTTCCGGGCGGTTAACGGCCCCGCTCTGTATCGCCGGTGGGATTTGCCTGCAAATTCTGGAACGGCGGGGGGTTGAGATTGCGGCTGAAATCGTCTCAATCGGCGGTGTAACTGGGTCGGAGGCGGAATTAATGGCAGAGATTGACCGTGTGCGGGACGCCGGTGACTCTGTGGGTGGTGTGATTGCGTGTACCGCAATTGGCTTGCCACCCGGTTTAGGTGACCCCATCTTTGCCGGTATGGAAAACCGTGTCGCCAGCCTTGTGTTTGGTATCCCCGCTGTGAAGGGGATTGAGTTTGGCGCAGGGTTTCAGGCTGCCCATCAGCGGGGCAGTGAGCACAATGATCCCTTCTACCTCAATGGTGGTACCGTGAAGACTCGCACGAACCATCATGGCGGTATTTTAGGGGGTATTACCTCTGGGATGCCCCTTGTGTTTCGGGTTGCCATTAAGCCTACGCCGTCTATTGCCATGCCGCAGGAGAGTGTCAATCTTGGTGCTTGTGAATCTGCGATGCTCTCGGTGGAAGGTCGCCATGACCCTTGTATTGTGCCTCGTGCGGTGCCTTGTGTTGAGGCGGCGGTAGCGATTGCGGTTTTTGATGCTATGTTGGGTGGTTGTGGTTTGTCTTTGTAGGGGCTGCGACCCACATTGTTCTACAATGTACAACAGGCACCCCTTGTATATAAATTCATACTATAACATCAAATTTTCCATTCAATCCGGACACGTTCGCTTGTGGCTTGGATTTTAGAAATCAATCCATCTAGCACAAGCCGCTTGTCCTCAAAACTCACATCTTCCCAATTCTCAAGATAGCCGGATATGCTCTTTGCGTGTTCCGGCGAGAGGGTTGATGTCCTCATATCGGCAATCGTTTTCATAAGTGATTGCCGCTTTGTGTCCAGCTCTTCGATCTTACTGTTGGCATACGACAAAAGGGTAGCGTTCGCACCTGACAGGCTATCCAGCAGCTTTTCAATCTCCGTGTCTACCTGTGCAAGCTCCACGTTCAGTGCAGTCAGCTTCGGGTTGGCCTTTGTGGAATCGCTTTTTGTGAGGATTTGGAAGCTTCGGAGTTTCTTCACCATTTCATTGTAAATGGATGCCTCAACCTCATGCACACGGAGCGTTCCGCAGCCTTCACAGGTTTTTGCATCCGCCCGTTTTCGGCATCGGAAATAGGAAGTTCCATTGACGTTATGGATGCTCATCAGAGCCGCTCCGCACCTGCCGCATTTGGCTTTCCCGGCAAGCCATGTGTTTTTGGCCTTATGCGAACCCGGAAATACTATATTGTTCATCATCTTTCTGCGGCAAGCAAGCCATATATCCGATGGCACAATCCCCTCATGGGGTGCAATTACAAGCGTATGATCTTTTAGACTGGCTTTTTTGCTCTCTCTTGCGTCCCGTCCTGCATAGAAATAGCAGCCGTTTGTCCCGGTAAAGTCTGCCGCCTCGTTTACAACATCTGCTCCATGAGCTTTGAAAAAATCATACATATCAAGGTCAGCTTGTGCATAGACAGGATTTTTCAACATGTGGGAAATCTGACTGCGTGTTAGTGTAACCCCATCCGTAGAAATGCCCTGCTCCAAGAAATAGCGGATAATGTCTCCAAACGAGGTGCCGGGTTTGGCATACATCTCATACATCAGTCGTATGTGATCAGCAGCTACCGGGTCAGCGACCATCTTCTTTGTGCGAACGCCATCCATGACGGTAGGCTCTAACGTGTATCCATAAGGTGCCTTGCCGCTCATGTGGAAGCCTTTCCTACACCGAGAGTGGAACGCATCCTGCACTCGCTTCTGAATCGTCTCCCGCTCAAGCTGTGCGAATACAATACAAATATTCAGCATTGCCCGCCCCATTGGGGTTGAGGTGTCAAACTTTTCCGTTGCGGAAACGAACTCTACGTTGTATCGCTGAAACAGTTCCATCATTTTCGCAAAGTCTATAATCGAACGGCTGATGCGATCCAGCTTGTAAACGACCACCGTTGAGATAAGCCCCTGCTCAATGTCACGGATTAACTCTTGGAATTTCGGCCGGTCTGTGTTCTTGCCGGAAAACCCTTTGTCGGTGTATGTACGGTAGTTCTCCCCCTTTAGCTCGTATTGGCAGAACTCAAGTTGACTTTCAATGCTGATGCTGTCTTGTTTATCAACCGATTGTCTGCCGTAAATTGCTTTGATTCTTGTATTCATGTCTAGCTCCTTTCTACGCAGAAACGGAGCTAACCTACGGTTGTAGTATACCATAGCTTGCTCCGTTTTTCAAATGAAAAAGCAATTATTCTGCGTGTTTATTGATTCTTGTTTTCATATTTACTGAACACATCGAACAGGCAACTCTCAACTTCACACCTCCGCCGTTCTTTGTCCTTTGGAGAGAGGATTGGTGTGAGGTTTTCGATCTGAATCATACCGTTTCCAAACGGTACGGTTTTGACTTCGCTCTCAAATTTAACAGGCATTGTCAAGATATACCCCCTCTTTCTCAAACACATCATAGTACCAGCCCATACCTACATGGCACTTATCGCAAGACTCCTTATACTCCTGACAATCATGTTTTACAAGAATTCTCCCGGCATCTTCAAACTCTGATGCACAGCGTCCGCACAGAGTGAGGTCTAGAGCCGGGCTTGGGGCTTTGCGGGCTTTTTCCTCCGACAACTCTAAACTCAGAGAAAGAGCGTTGCTAACGGTTACCAGTGTATCGCCATCCACCCGACCGATATAGCCGAGTAACCGTACACAATCAATCGCACGAGGATGCTCAGCCAATGCGATTGAATCTGTTCGCAGCTTTCCTGTGCGTGATATTTTCACATGTGTGGGGATGTATGCTTTCTTTCTGCTGGTCAGCGGCACGACAATCACCGTTGGACTAAACCTATTTCCCACAGCATTTTGCACCACAAGAACAGGCCGGGTGCCGCCTTGTTCACTCCCGGTGGCCGGGTCTAAATCGGCGAAGTAGATATCACCACGTTTTATTTGTTTTGTCATGAAAACCTCCTAGATTGCGGGCGGTCGGACTGCAAAGTACGCAGCCCGACCACCTAAATTATTGTTGGGATTACTTCGATACACGCACCTTGCGTGGCCGGTTGCAGAACTCGGTATTGAGGTACATATCGTGATACCTCATCTTTTTACAAAGATGACAAACAACTTTATTCCGCTTCTTCCAAAGATACGGTGGTAGATGATGGACTAAGTAACCTTTTGCTTTTGCACTCTTGGCACAAGCCTTACAAATTGGTTTGTTTGGATTCATTGTATAAATCTCCTAGCGAATAAAATTTGAAGTTTTGGTTTTGGAAGCCATTTCCTGTGATGCGGCCCTTCTCGGCGGCCCCCTGCTTTGTCCGGGGACTTTTTTCAACGACACGTTAGTGAGGGGATGTCCCCTTACTTCAACCGGCTATCCCTTGCAGACCCGCCCCGTGGTCTGTTCCCAAGGAACTCACCGATTGTGGTGGCTTACTTGCTATTCAGTTTGGAAGGTTCGGTGAGAGAGGTTGTTGTTCCCTCTCACTTACTTCCACACTCAGACTCAAAATCCGAAGTCTAATTCTCAAACTTTTTCAAATTTTTACGAATCTTACCCTCTGCGAGATTGACGCTGTACTGAACGGCACGTCCGGAACACCCCTCCCGCTCTGCAATTGCTACGAAAGACAAGCCCCCTTCGTGGTGCATTAATAGCCGCCGCCGTTGGATTTCTGGCAACTCGGCGATAGCCTGTTCGAGTGCTTCTCTCTGCTCGGCATCAATGATCAACTTTTCTATGCTGTGTGGTTGCCGGAGGGCACGGGCGTTAATCTCGGCACCCGACAGCACTCGGTGCTCCCTGTGCCGCTCATCCCAACGGCGCAGATTGCGTTCGTCTTTCTCAAAGCGCATATAGGCAGCGAACACATTTCGTGTTACATGCGTGTCATGTGTTTCGCCTTGCTCATCTGTAAAGGCGATGTAGTAGTGGATGAAGCCACCAACATTTTTCCAATGCAGGGTATATTGCTTGTTATCACGGAACATTTTGTTACCTCCTAGATTTTTTGATTGGATGGAACGAATCAAAAAATCTAGGAGGCGGGGCGCGGGCGTTTGGGACATTTCCTTGCGTACTCATTGCCGTTCATCCCTTCATTCCGGCGCAAAAATGCCGGAGGCACAAGTTTCATTTGAAAACTCATGTCTCCGGCAAATTCAGGGAACTATAGGGGGTTGTATAATGGTATCGGAAATAAAAAATCCTGTCACGGACTTAAAGTGTCCGCAGCAGGCATGAAATTGAAGGGAAATAGGTGTTTTCTCATCGTCTAATAAGGACAACCCTTTGTGGAGTTAAGAAAAAAGCCGGACAAACTCTGTCCGGCTCCCACAAAAATTTTCTATTTTTTTGGATTTACTGCTCACGCCCTATCGGGGGAAGCCCCATTTTTCTTAGCTCTTCATTGCAGTCATAGATGCTGTTCTGATAATAATGCGCCAATAAAAATTGATAGGCGATGTGTTCATTAGTCGGCACGAAGGAGCGTCCTGACTTTCTGATCAAATCCATACTCAAGATGGAGTTCAATTGCAAACCAATGCAAATAGCTACTAGGCTTTTAATATCCGCATCATGCTCCATATTGTTTCTCATTCGCTGTATGGTTTTGCTATGAAGCAATGACCGTTCTCCTAATTTTTCCAACGTTAACCCAAGCCGATCCATATGAGTTTTTAATGTCTCTCCAAAAGTTGAAGGGAGCGAGCATAAAATCTCATTGGTGGCTTGGATACTTCCTAAACATAAGCCGTCTGCCCTAGCATCCACAGCTTGATTCTGCTCGCTATGTACATATCGTGCCTCAACGGACGAAGCGGCTTTCCCATCACGATAAAGAATGCACTCGGTATAAAAATCCGAATTATCCTTGCCTATGTTAGGTTTTGACTCCAAATCAAATACTAGGCAACATTCATCCGCATGGGTATTCGCATAGTCCGTCAATTCCGCCCGACCATTATCACCCACGCGAACGTATTTGGGATCGTTGATACAGTATCGGGCATCGGCATAGACATATTTACCCGCATCCACCATTTGGCGCAAGTTAAGATTTGTGGCATATTGGATTATAGCATCCTGTGCCCGAATGGCAAAGGTTTGATTTTTCTGTAATGCGCCTTTTTCCCATACATGCGTTGCAATATAGCGTCCATCAAGAAAGGTTAACGCACCAGCGGCCTCTTCGTATCCTAAATCAATCATACGAATTTTTGCCGCTTGCTTGGATATGTCAAAAAACTCGGCTAATTCTTTGATAACAGACTCAATGACATCTGAGATTTTATCTGAACCCATCAAGAGAGTATGCGCTTGGATTAGGTTTTCTACTTTGATGTGCGTTTGCTTAAAAGGCATTAAAATCTTGGGCGCAATACGGTTCGCCTGCCATTCCATATGATCGGCAGAAGTCCATTTATGTTTCGGTTTTTTCTCCATTGCAACCCTGCAACTAAGCGTGGTTGTATGTTCGTTCAGCAATCTCTGTAACTCAAACGCTTTTTTGTGCTTTTCCCAATGGACGCACTCATGGATGATCGTGTTGCGAACCGACCCCAAGCTACGCATAAAGAATACATCAGGATCGTAGAGGATAGTTTTTTCTGCAAATCGTATTTGTCCGAATATCGTGCTGTCACCAGAGAGTTTCTCCTCCCTTAGCGTTAGCCCCATGCGCTCCACAACGGCAAACACATCTACAGGCGTTGGTGTGCTTAGTGCTTCGGGATAGTATTTTTCTAAAAATATCTCCGCCTCGCAGTCTAACTGATTTGTGGAAATAATCGGAACGAGCTCGTTTGAAAGTTCCGCCTGGTTCTTCTGTTTAATTTTACTATACACAGAAATTTCTCTCACAGAAAACCTATGTAACCCGTTGTCTAAATCTGCTGTGCAAGAAATATCAAACCACTGGAGCACTCCATCTACTTTACGATTTCCACACACTGTCTTGGCAATTTCAATTTCTGCTTCCACGACTACAACAAATTCAATGCCTGTGCTCTCTGCATCACGAACATTTACAAACTGAATGTTTATATCTGAAAGTTCCGCCTCATCAGGTATATCAACTAAATTAGAGCGCAACTCCAACTGGCTAGGATTTCCCTCTATGTGGGCAGAAGCAGCCTTCCATATCGCATTATTATAGTGCTTTTTGATGTATTCAGTAAAATTTTGCAAAGAGTGTCACCGCCTTTATGAGAAAACAATACTAGTTTGTTGCATCACATCAGATTCGACTCCATTCTCTAATCATTCTTATGACCAAGCTTTGAGGTTATACTCACAATAGAAAGCCTTCTTTTCATTGTGTGCAAAGGAGAGAAGGGGGGCTCAAAATATACTGGCCCCTGGTTCACGAACAGTCTAAAAAGGGACTCTAACGTAGGATATCATAGATTTACACAAGCTGGCATCGTTTTTCATACGGTGTCAGCTTTGTTTTGAGCTGGATGCGCTGATAATTGTAGAAGTAGATGTATTC
>Ga0131853_10000646_pt1 | contig 62780 bp, 65 predicted proteins | sample TergutLab28metaG_FD_92764 | JGI IMG/M metagenome (GOLD analysis project Ga0131853, IMG submission 92764) | Labiotermes labralis P1 segment gut microbial communities from Petit-Saut dam, French Guiana - Lab288 P1 (version 2) (version 2) | ecosystem: Host-associated > Arthropoda: Insects >...
TTTAAAAAAACCGCAAGTATCATTACTTGCGGTTTTTTATTACTTTTTGGGCGGTCAATGACTTTACCAATAAGGCTCGTTAATTAAACCCAATAAATAATCAGTAGGCACTTCAAAATATTTTGCGAGTTTTATAATGTTTTCACCTATAATATCGTGATTATTATTTTCCCAACGAATAATTGTAGCATCGCTAACACCTATAGCTTTACCTAAATCCACAGCAGAGATTCCTTTTGCAGCGCGCAACTCTTTTAGTCGTTCAGCAAACTTTTCCATACACATATTGTATATGAAAAGTACATTATTTTCTTGACACTACTCATGCGTAGTGTTATAATATAATAAATAGGAGTATAAAATCATGTCCGAAAACACAAAAGTAAATCTTACAATAGACGATTACACATTGGATAAAATCAAAAGCATTGCAATAAAAGACTATAGAACTTTGTCGGCGCAAGTAAATTTTATTCTACAGCAATGGCTTAAACAATATGAGAAAGATATGTATAAACCCTTATAATCTGTCCATAATTCGGGTAGTAAGAAATAAGGACGATACATAAACATGAAACAATCTAATGTAAAAACTGCCTCTATAATCTTAGCTGCATATGTTGTGTTGGGCACGGTGCTGTTTTTTACGGCGTGTGATTTTATAACAATTGATACGCCCGAAACAATGCCCGCTACTTTGCGCTTTCATATTCGCGCAAACAGCAACAGCCGTAACGACCAAGCAGTAAAATATCAAGTGCGCGATTCGGTGGTTGAGTTTTTAAATGACGAATTGGGCGAAGTGCAAAATAAACAAACCGCAAAAGATATGATTAGGGCAAGACTGCACCGTCTAGAAAATATTGCAAACAGTGTTTTGACTGACGAAGGATTTTCTTACAGAGCTACGGCAAGACTAAGCAACGAGTTTTTTCCCACACGCGTATATGGAAACACTGTCTTTGAAAGCGGTTTTTATTACGCGGTTGTCATGTCTTTAGGTGAAGGGCGCGGCAACAATTGGTGGTGTGTCATTTATCCCCCCTTGTGCTATTTTGAAAGTAAGGTCGCTGACAATTTTCAGTACCGTTCTTTTATTATGGATATTATCAATCGTTTTAGGAGGAATCAAGGTTAATGTCAACAAACCATTATCAGTTAGTTATTTTTGGCGCGGGACCTAGTGGGCTGACAGCGGCATTGTATGCGTGTCGCGCGGGATTGAAAGTCGCTATTATAGAAAAAAATATGCCCGGCGGACAAATGAATAATGCCGAATCAATCGAAAACTATCCCGGCATTTACACTGTTACGGGTGCGGAATTGTCCAAAACTATGCTTGGACAAGCCGAATCTTTAGGCGCAACAATGTATTACGGGGCAGGAATTATTGATTTGCAGTCTAATCCTAAAAAGCTGCTGCTAGAATTTGATACCATCTCGTTTGATAATGCTATTTTGGCATTCGGTACTTCTAATAAGTCTTTAGGGCTAAAAGGCGAGGACGAATTAGTTGGCAGCGGTATCAGTTATTGCGTCGAGTGCGACGGCGCGTTTTTTAAAAATAAATCCGTCATGGTTGTAGGCAGCGGCAAAAAGGCAGAGGACGCAGCTGCGTATTTAAAACCGCTGGTAAAAAACTTACATTTAGTAAGTAAAAGTGCCGAGATTACTGCTCTACACGGCAATCCTTTAAAAGCGGTCACTGTTACAAACGAAAATAAGAAAACACAAAAAATTGAGGTGCAAGGTTTGTTTGTTGTAACAGGTCATGAACCAAATTCTTTTCCTGTTAGAAATCAAGTTAATATGGACGAAAAGGGTTATATTATAATAGACGAAAAATGCAAGACTAACCTAGACGGAGTGTATGCCGTAGGCGATGTAAGAAAGGGTGCATTAAAACAAATTGTAACAGCCTGCGCCGACGGCGCAATAGCAGGTGTCGAGGTTGTGAAAAGGGCAAGAACTTTGCGATAAAATAAATCCACTACTTACCTACTTCTTTCCATAATCTCTCTACTTCTTTCAAAAATACCTCGCCGTTAAATTCGCTATGAATCACTTTGTAAGATAAGTCAATTTCGGTAAGCTGAATGCCGTCACAAGACGATGTGCGCTTAAATTGGTTGCTGAAAAATCGGGTGATAAATAATTTTAAATAAGCAAGAATATCTTTTTTGCTTATCTTGTTAAAGGTTTTTGCGGCAATTGCAAACACCTTTTCTACTTTGCCGCCTCTACCAATCAAATGATATAAAAAGAAATCGTGCAATTCATAAGGTCCTAAGGTTTTTTCGGTGTCTTGATTGGCAAGTAATTCGGGCGAAACAGGTGTGCCTAAAATATCATCTAAAACTTTTGCTAAGTTTTTATTGCTTGCAACCAAAGATTCATGTCGTATTAAAGCCCGTATCAAAGTTTTTGCCATAGACGAATTTGGATTGTATTGTGCCAATTGGTCGCCGCCGTAGGTTGACCAGCCAAGCGCAATTTCTGATAAATCCCCTGTCCCTAACATAAGCGCGTTATTTTTATTAGCTAAATCCAGCAAAATTTGTGTGCGTTCGCGCGCCTGCGCATTTTCGTATACTATGTCCGTCTTATCTTTATGCCCTATGTTTTTAAAATGCAAGTTCATTGTTTCTTGAATAGGAATTTCTATTCCCGTCACGCCCAATAATTCAACCAACTTTGCCGCATTATTTTTTGTGCGAGTTGACGAATTTTCTGTAGGCAGCATTACGCATAAAATATCTTTTGGGTTTAAATTGTATTTACGAAACGCTTTTTCCACTGCAATCAATGTCATTGCCGAATCTAAACCGCCGCTTAAACCCAAAATGATTTTTTTGGATTTAGCTACCTGCATACGGGTATAAATACCTCTTGCCACGATGTCATAGATTCGTGCAAACTCGCTTTCTTTAGGAACAAAGGGCAAAGGATTAAACTGCCTTGTAATTTCCGCGTCCGTGCCTATGTCCATTCTTAAATTGTATCTAGCTTGCGAATAATAATCCGCCTGCGTCGTTTTTTCCCTTTTTTCCGCTGTCACCGCACCCATATCAATCTCTGCATAAACAATGTCTTCCGTATCATTTTTGCAATATGCTATAACCTCGCCCATCTCTCCAACAATCTTATCGCCCGAAAATACGGTTTCGTGCGCCGCGCCGCCAATCGAAACATAGGTATACGCACAGGAAAGCATTTTACTTAAAACAGCGATTTTGTTTTTTCTGTCTTTAAATGAATCAATAAGCACAGGCGAAGACGCTAGATTAAGAATTAAATCTGCGTCAAAATAATCGTATGCACGGGGGGCGGCGAGATTAAGATTAAATCCGTCCCCAAAAACAACCGAAAAAGTAAAAGAATCGTTGTAATCAGAATCACATAAAAAAACAAGTTTTTCTGGAGGCAATTCGCATAATCTACCGTTTTGAATAAACCGCGCGACAGTCTGCACACTTCCATTAAAAAACATAGGCAAACTTACAATAAAGGCAAGTTTAAGAGATTTTGAAAACGCAACTAACTCTTTCAAGGTGTTGCTAGCCGCTTGTAAAAGTTGAGGATGATATTTTAGACTGCCTAAAGATTCGCCCGTGATATTACCTAAACCAAAGACTGCTAAGTCCGCCTTTTTGTTATCAGCCTCTTTTAAACAAGTCTTAATGCCGTCCAAATTTTTATCTGGCGCACCCAATATAACTTTTGGCGTACACAATGCAATTTTTAAAAATCCGTGTTTCATATTGTCTGTCCTTGTTTAATTATTATACCACACTTTCTAAAAAAATCAAGTGGAAACTTGCGCAAAAAGTTTGTCAAGAACAGAAAGATTTGTTATAATAATTTTATGGACATTCAAAAACAAGCAGTTAACGCATTACGAATTCTAGCAGTTGAGGCAATCGAAAAAGCAAACAGCGGACACCCCGGTATTGCGCTGGGCGCAGCACCCACGCTTTATACGCTTTTTAGTAAACATTTGCAGCACACGCCTAAGTCGCCCAATTATTTTGGCAGGGACAGATTTGTTTTGTCCGCAGGGCACGGCTCGGCGTTATTGTATGCGGGACTTCACCTTTTTGGGTACGGCTTAACTAAAGAGGACTTAATGGGTTTTAGGTCGCTAAAGTCGCGTACACCGGGACACCCCGAGTACGGTATAACAACGGGTGTAGAAACCTCTACAGGACCATTAGGACAAGGCTTTGCCAATGCTGTGGGTTTTGCATTAGCCGAAAAAATGCTGGGCGCAAGGTTTAATAAATCGGATGCTGATTTGGTTGACCACTATACCTTCGTATTATGCGGTGACGGGGACATGCAGGAAGGCATTCTCTACGAGGCGGCTAGTTTAGCGGGCACTTGGAATTTGGGCAAATTGATTTGTCTTTATGACAGTAATGATATAACGATTGAAGGGCGTACAAATACTACTTTTACCGAGAATGTTTGCAAAAGATTTGACGCTATGGGCTGGCATACAATTAAGGTGACGGACGGAACTGACGAAGAAGAAATTTCGGCGGCTATTACTTTGGCTAAAAAAGAGAAGAACCGCCCTACCATGATAGAAATTAAAACTATCATAGGTTTTAGTTCGCCCAAAGCCGATTGCGAATCTTGTCACGGCGCGCCGTTAGGCAAAGACGCTTTAGAAAAAACAAAAAAACAAATGGACTGGGGCGCAAAACCTTTTGATGTTCCGAGTGACATTTTAAATCACTATAAAGAAATTATCGCAAGTTTGTCTAAACACGAAAACGAATATCTAAAAAGAGTTAAAAACTATAAAGCCAAATATCCTAAAGAATACGAAGAATATTTAACTGCCATAAAAGGCAAAGCGCCTGACTTAGCCGAAATAGCAGACTTTTGGAAGTGGGACAAAAAAGCAATGGCATCCCGCAGTGCCTGCGAAATCGCGCTAAATAAATTAGCAAACCTGCTGCCTAATTTGGTGGGCGGTTCTGCCGACCTTGCGCCGTCTAATAAAACTGTCTTAAAAGACAAAGGCGAATTTACTATAGATACACCAACAGGACGCAATATTAAATTCGGCATAAGAGAACACGCAATGGCAGGAATCAGTAACGGCATTGCTTTGCATGGCGGCTTTTATAATTTTTGTTCGACTTTTTTAGTTTTTTCAGACTATCTAAAACACGCCGTAAGAATGAGTGCGCTTATGGGGCTTAATGTCACCTATATCTTCTCTCATGACTCTATTGGTGTGGGCGAAGACGGACCTACGCACCAGCCTGTCGAACAAATGTTATCTTTGCGCTCTATCCCGCAAGTCAAGGTTTTTAGACCTGCTGACGGAATAGAAATTTCAGCGGCTTTTACAGCGGCATTAAATCAAAAAGGACCCACGGTGATTGTAACTTCGCGCCAAGATTTGCCTATGGTAGAGAATACAAGTAAAGAGGCATTAAACGGCGGTTATATTTTATTGGACAGCGAAAAAGAAGTTCCGGATTGTATTTTGATTTCTAATGGCAGCGAATTAAATTTAGCAGTAAAAGCCAAAGAACAGCTGGCTGCACAAAATATTGACACAAGGGTCGTCAGTATGCCTTGTATGGAACTGTTTGAAACACAAAGTGCGAAATATAAAGAAAGTGTATTGCCGTCTAGCGTTCGCGCAAGAGTGGCAATTGAGGCAGGGTCGTCTTTATCATGGCATAGGTTCGTAGGTTTGGACGGCGCGTGTATCACAATGGACTCGTTCGGTTCTTCCGCACCAGCCGAAGTTTTGTTTGCAATCTACGGCTTTTCAGCAGAAAATGTTGTAACTGTGGCAAAGAAAGTTGTAAAAGCAGTGGCTAAATTGTAGGGGCGGACATAGACCGCCAGCATTAAAACATACACATGAATAAATTTTTTGCATTTTTAAACCGCCTCAAGCTTATTCGCCGCTGGGGTTTAATGCGTAACCGCCATGACGAAACCGTTGCGCAGCACAGCCACCAAACCGCTGTTTTGGCGCACAGTTTGGGACTGATTGACCGTGAAATTTTTGGACTAGACACCGACGCAGACAAATGCGCTGTGTATGGGTTGTACCATGAAGTAAGTGAGGTTTTAGTAGGCGATATGCCTACACCTGTAAAATACCGCAGCGAAAAAATGCGCGCGGCATTTTTAGAGGCGGAAAAACAAGCAGAAGAAAGAATGCTGCAAGAATTGCCCACCGAATTAAAAAAAGAATTTGCTGCCGTAGTGCGCCCAACAAAAAGCAGAGAGGCTCTTTTAGTAAAATATGCCGACAAAATAGCCGCTTACATTAAATGTGTCGAAGAAACTTCCGCCGGCAACACCGAATTTATCCCCGCCCAAAAATCCACACTAACCGCTATTGAAGGCTTTAAAGACAAAACTGTCGACTATTTTATGAAAAATTTCGCCGACAGCTTTGCATTAAGTTTAGATGAATTGATAAGCGAATAGCAAGTTTCTCACTACCCCATCAATAAACTCATGACAGCCTTTTGTACATGAAGACGGTTTTCTGCTTGGTCAAATACAACTGACTGTTTTCCGTCAATTATCTCACCTGTGACTTCTTCTTCACGGTGAGCAGGAAGACAATGCATAAAGATTGCGTCTTTATTGGCTTTTTTCATTAAAGCCGCGTTGACTTGAAAAGGCATAAGCTCTTTTTCTTTTTTAGCGTCCTTTTCTTGACCCATCGAAAAAAACACATCGGTGTAAATGACGGATGCATTTTTTACCGCCTCGTCGATATTATCAGTTATAATAATTTTCGGGCGGTCGGTGCCCGCCCCTACAACGCTTGCGTTTATTTTATCAACAATCTCTTGCTTTGGCGCGTTGGCCTTTGGTCCGCATACCGCAACTTCCATACCCATTTTTGCACCCGCAATCATAAGGCTTGAAGCAACATTGTTGCCGTCCCCAAAGTAAGCAATTTTTAACCCCTCTAGCCTGCCAAACTTTTCGTAAACGGTAAAAATATCCGCCAGCGCCTGACAAGGGTGAAAATCGTCCGTTAGCCCGTTGATAATGGGAATCGAGCCATGAACAGCCAACTCTTCAACATCGCTTTGCTTAAAAGTCCTTATCATAATGCCGTCGATATTATAGCGCTGCAGTGTCTTTACAGTATCATGAATAGTTTCGCCGCGACCTAACTGAATATCACTGCTTGATAAAAACAGCGGTGTCGCGCCCAATTGCCGCACCCCTTGTTCAAAAGAAACACGCGTACGCGTAGAGGATTTTGCAAAAATCAATGCCACAGTTTTATCTAAAAGGTGGTGGTGTTTTTTACCTTTTTTAAGCTCTTGCTTTAAATCAGCTGAAAGTTTTAAAATTTCGTCGATTTCATTTTTGGAATAATCCAAAAGGTTCAATAAATGTTTTTGATTAAATTTTTTCATGTTAATAATCCTTATCTTTTAGAGATTCGTTTCGGCAAATAATTCTTCCAGCGCTTTTACCATTGCGTCAATCTCTACTTTTGTGATTCTGTAAGGAGGGGCAAAACGCAAAGTGTTGTTGCCGGCGGTACCTATTATATAACCTTTATCGTTCATCATTTTACCCGCTACTTCTGAATTTTTTAGCTTTTCGTCTAATTCGATTGCCCAAAGAAGCCCTAAGCCTCTGATATCCTTTACAAAGTTGTACTTTTTAAATTTTGCCAATCTTTCGCCTAAATATAATCCGCGCCGTTCTACTTTTTCCATTCTTCCCTTGTTTTTTAATTCGTCTAAAACAACAAGCGCGGCAGTGCAGGCTAGCGGGTTTCCGCCAAAGGTTGTACCGTGGTCACCGGGCGAAAAAGTGCCTGCAACTTCCGCACGGGCAAGACATGCACCTATAGGGAATCCCGCGCCTAATCCTTTTGCAAGGGTGATAATGTCGGGACTTATGCCGTAATGCTCGAAAGCGAACATTTTGCTTGTTCTGCCCATGCCGGTTTGCACTTCGTCTAAAATCATCAAAATGCCTTTTTGCTTGCACAAAGCGTATGTACCTATTAAGTACTCATGAGTGGCAGGCTTAATTCCGCTTTCGCCTTGAATACACTCTAGCATAACAGCAGCGATTTCATTGTCCTCTGCTAGCAGTTTTTTTAACGCGCCCAAGTCATTATACGGCACATGCAAAAATCCTTCGGGTAAAGGCACAAACGGTTTTTTGTATTTATCCTGCCCCGTTGCGGTAACTGTGGCTAAAGTTCGCCCGTGAAAAGAATCCAGCGCGCAAACAATCTTATGTTTTTTTTCATTCTTGTCGTAAAAATATTTCCGCGCTAGTTTGATTGCCATTTCGTTTGCTTCCGCGCCGCTGTTACAAAACGCAACTTTTTCAAACTCGGTACTCTCAACCAATTCCTTTGCCAATTTAGCTTGCGGTTCACTATAAAACAAATTAGAAATGTGCATTAGCTTTTTAGCTTGCCTTGTAATTGCCGATACAAGCGGCGGAAAATTATATCCTAAGCAATTTACTGCAATGCCGCTTAAAAAATCGGTATATTCTTTGCCCGTCGTATCATAAAGTTTTGTGCGCTCGCCGTGCGTAAAACACACGGGTTTTCGTGCGTACAAATTCATGTGATGTTGATTGTCGAGATTTTTGATTTTTTGAAAATTCATAAAAACGCTCCTTGTTTACCGCGTAAACATAGTCCCAATACCTTTTGCAGTAAAGAGTTCCAGCAAAATCGAATGAGATATTGTGCCGTTGATTATCGAAACATTGCCTATTCCGCCCTTTATGGCATTGACACATGATAAGACTTTTGGCAGCATGCCGCCGGAGATTTTTTTGTCCTCTATCATTTTATCTACTTCTTTTAGACAAATTTCAGAGATTAGAGTTTCGGGCTTTTTCTCGTCCATACGCACACCGTCTACATCTGTTAGATAGACTAATTTTGCAGCTTTTAGCGCGCCTCCAATAGCAGAAGCCGCAATATCAGCATTTATATTATAGCTTTCGCCGTTTTTATCCACACCGATTGTAGCGATAACAGGGACATAATTAGGAATAAGCGTTTCTAAAATTTGCGGGTTGATTAGATTTATATCACCGACAAAACCATAGTCAGTTTTGGTTTTGTCTTTCATTTTGACAACCTCGATAAGCTTTGCGTCTTTGCCGTTTAACCCAACCGCTTTTACGCCCAACGCGTTTAACTTACCCACTATGTCTTTATTTATATGGTCAAGCGCGTCACAAACTACTGCCATTGCCTCTTTTGAAGTCACACGCAAGCCGTTTTTAAACTCGTTGGGAATTTTTGCAGCTGCCAGCATTTTAGTAATTTCAGGTCCGCCGCCATGCACAAGGACGGGATTTACCCCAACAACTTTTAGCGTCGCAACATCCTGCAAAATTGTCTTTAGCGTTGCAGGGTCATTCATGGCATTACCGCCGTATTTTATAACGACAGTCTGTCCGCTGTATCTACTGATGTACGGAATCGCCTCAGTTATAATTTCGGCTGATTTTATTAAGTCTTGTTGATTTATCATATCGTATTCCTTTTGTTTAATTATTTTTATAGTTGACTGCCAACTAAAGGCAATCCCTCTGTTTCGTCAAAGCCATACATAAGATTCATATTTTGAATCGCTTGCCCGCTTGCGCCCTTTATAAGGTTATCTAATACTGAAACCATGACTAGCTTATTTAATCTTGTATCTACTTTATATCCAATGTGGCAGCTGTTAGATAGTATTACCGATTTTAATTCGGGGGTTTCGCCCTCGTTATAAACTTTGACAAACGGTGAAGATGCATAAAATTTATCATAAGCCGCCGTTATTTTTTTTGCGTCCTTTACTTTTAAGTCTGCATATATAGTTGCTAAAATCCCGCGATTGAGGGGTAGAAGATGAGGTGTGAATGAAAGCGCAACGGGGTTGCCGTTTGCGATTGATAACTTTTCTTCAATTTCGCTGGTATGACGATGGATTGCGATTGCGTATGCTTTAAAGTTTTGTTTTGATTCGCAAAACGAATATATTTCCTCACTGCGCCTGCCCGCACCGCTAGTCCCACTCTTTGCATCAATAATAATATTATCGGGTGAGATTATTTTTTCAGATAAGAGAGGGTATAGTGCCAATATTGACGCAGTCGTGTAGCACCCGGGATTTGCAATAAGCTGTGCTTTTTTAATGTTGTCACCAAAAATTTCCGTCAACCCATAAACAGCCTTTGCGTTTAAGTCCTTTGCAGAGTGAGTAATACCGTATATTTTTTCGAAAAGCGGTAAATTATCATAACGAAAGTCGGCGGATAAATCAATGACCTTTTTACCCTTTTTAATTAAAGCCGCTCCTGTGTCGGCACTGACACCATGAGGCAACGCGGTAAAGATAACATCGCACTTTGCCGCAGAGTCTATGTCAATAGAATCAAAAACCCTATCCCCGAACGCCCCCAAAAGCGAGGGATAAAGTTCCGCTATTTTTTTACCCGCACAAGAGCGGCTTGAGGCATGTGCGAGATGCACCTTGCCGTGTGCCGCAAGCAGTCTTAAAAGCTCGTAGCCCGTATAGCCATTCGCACCTATTATACCAACCTTAATCATGTAAGAGTCTATTTCCTTTTGTTCCAAATAAGAACTGCATAATTATACTATAGTCATGAATATTTATGCAAGCGTTTTAGCATAAATAATTTTACTTTTTTTCTTTTGTAGTATATGCTATTTATAAAAAAGGTTTTCCCTACGGGAAAACTCCCCTCGCTACAGGCTCGGCTTTTTTGTGCCACAAACATAGCGGTAGACGATAATTCCTTAGGCATTAGGTATGGCAAGCGTTGAGATTAAAAATTTAGTTTATTCGTCTGATTCAGGGCGCAGTCCGCTTTTTGGCGTTTCGTTAGAAATTGCTGACGGTGAATTTTTTGCTATTGCAGGCTTTTCAGGAAGCGGAAAGTCTACCCTTTTGCGCCTTATTGCAGGATTAGAAAAATTTGATAGCGGTGAGATTTTACTTAACGGCGAAATAGCAAGCGAGGGAACTAAAGAAAGAAACATGGCTATGTCTTTTCAAAATTTTGAACTATTTAAACGAAAAAATGTATATAATAATTTAGCGCACGGATTAAAGCTGCGAAAAATAGAAAATGAAGTAATTAAAGAAAAGGTCGAAAAAGCGTTAGATTTTTTTGGACTAAAAGAAATAGCTAACCTAAAACCCAAAAAATTGTCGCTATATCAAAAAAGATTGGTCGCGCTTGCAAGATGCACTACTAGAGAGGTTGGCGTAATATTATTGGATGAGCCAACCAATGGACTAGAAGAAAACGAGGCGAAAATGTTATTGGACGAGATTGTTCGATGGCACAAAACCACACAAACAACTATTATCTGCACAACCTTTAATCCCCTAGAAATAATTGACTACGCCAACAAGTTAGCAATTCTAAAGCAAGGCGAAATTGTGCAGGTTGACACGCCAAAAGAATTACACGAAAACCCTATAAACGACTTTGTTGCTGCCTTTGTGGATTAAAAACCCTTAGAAAACACTTGCTTTTTACGAAAAAATCGTCTATACTGCCCCATATGTCTGTGACTAATAGCAAAAAACAAAATCCTTGCAAAATTATTTCGATTGCAAACCAAAAGGGCGGTGTAGGAAAAACTACCTCTTGCATCAACTTGTCCTCGTATTTGGCTGCAATGGGAAAAAAGGTTTTGATTGTGGACATTGACCCACAGGGCAATGCGTCCAGCGGCTTAGGGATTGATAAGGATAATTTGGATTATTCGGTCTATGATGTCATTATGGGTGAGTGTGCGGCAGCAGATGCAATTTTACCCACTACCGTTCCCCGTCTTTCGATTTTGCCTGCGCACAAGCATTTATCAGGAATCGAATTAGAATTGATACAAATGGAGCAGCGCGAGTTTATTTTGCGAAAAGCACTTTCACCCTTGCGCAACCATTTTCATTACATATTTATCGACTGCCCTCCCTCTTTAGGCTTACTTACCGTCAACGCGCTTACTGTTTCAGATTCGGTTTTTGTTCCGCTTCAAGGTGAGTTTTTGCACTAGAAGGGCTGACTCAACTGATGAACACAATCCGATTAGGCAAAAAGCATTTAAACCCTGTTTTGACGATTGAAGGAATGGCGCTGACAATGTATGACGGACGCAGTAATTCGGTAAACTCAATTGCCGCCGATGTGCTGACTAGGTTTGGCAAATTGGTCTACCGCACTAAAATACCTAAAAATATTCGCCTTGCCGAAGCGCCCTCACACGGCTTGCCTGTTATGCAGTATGACCCAAAAAGCAGCGGCAGTTTGGCATATAAGGCTTTAGCGGAAGAATTTTTGACTTTGAACAGCGACGAATTTGTAGCAATTGACGATGTGGCTAAATTACGCAAACGACAATAAATAATATTTTCAATGACACTCTCTTAAAGGGGGAAACACTAATGAACGCACTAAATGACGAACAACTCGACCAATTGGATAAGGAATTGGTAGAGGAAAACGCGGCTGCAGAAGCAGCTAATGCCGCAATCAATACAAACCTTGAATGTAAAGAAGAACGCAAGGGGCTTTTTGCGCGGTTTAAATCTTTTTTTGGAAGCAAAGAAAAACCGCCCAAAGAAACAGCAAAGGCTAAAGGCAAACCCACAGTGGGCGGTTCTGTCCGTGCTTTAGCAGAAACCTCGCCAGAGGACAGCCGTCGTCTAAACGATTTTTTAAACGCGATTGAAGTACAGCTAGACAAAGTAGACGAACAAAACCGCCTATTACTTAGTCAAATCACTACGCTAAAAGACAATAACGAAATTTTATTAGACCAGGTCAAAACTTTGACACACAATAACAATCAACTGACAGAACAATACAACAACATGAAAAAGCGCGAAAAAATCGCTAAAATCATGGCAATGGTTTCGGCAAGTTTAGCAATCTCTGTTACCATCTTTACTTTTATTTGGAATGTCATTTTGCCCGCCGCCGGGGTAAGATAACCTACCACCCCCCACAAAAATTTCCTAAAAAACTTTTATCAAAACAGTTGACTTTCATTTTTAAAACATGTTATTATAACTTGCAATAACACCGCGAGGTGTTTTTTTAGTCTGCATTTTATTTTTTTATCTCGGAGGCTTATTATGCCAAAATCAACCGCTAGAATGCGTATCACACTAGCTTGCACCGAATGTAAGCAACGCAACTACGACAACTACAAAAACAAGAAAAACGACCCTGACCGGTTAGAGTTTTCGAAATACTGTCGTTTTTGCAAAAGACACACGCCGCATAAGGAGACAAAATAATGGCTACCGAATCAGGCGCAGAAAACAAAAAGCCGAAAGGAAATGCTTTTAAGCGATTCTTTGTCGCAATTGGCGTTTGGCTAAAGGCGGCGGCTTTAGAGCTTAGAAAAACCACTTGGCCTAAATTTAATGAAGTCATGAGCAAACTTGGTATTGTTTTTGTCGTGATTTTGTTCTTCTTCTTTGCTCTTGTCATTATGGATATTTTATTGACGATGGGCTTTAACGCACTAACTACAAGTCATATCCCTGACGCAAGACCTTGGTGGCAATTCTGGCCGTCGGTCTAGCTTTAACACATTCCTTTCTTTAATATTATGAGTAACGAAAAAGACAATAAAATCGAACCCTCTTTAGAGGAAGAAACCATTTTGCACGAAGACTTCGGAAAAGCTAAAACGGCTTTAAAGGACGAGGACGCAAAGTGGTACATTTTACATACCTACAGCGGTTATGAAATGATGGTTCAAGACAACCTTAAAATGGTTTTTCAAAAAAACAACATGGAAGACCGTTTATTAAAGATTGCTATCCCTATGGAAGATGTAATCGAAGAGAAAGGCGGCAAACGCAAGGTTGTACAACGCAAAATGTTCCCTACCTATGTGTATGTCAAAATGCACTATCTGCCTAATATGTGGCACATGGTTACCAACACGCGCGGTGTCACCGGCTTTGTAGGTCCTCAAGGAAGACCCATGCCGCTAACCCCTGCCGAGATAAAAACTCTGCGTATTGACATTGCCCCCGTATTCGAAACCGATATAAAGGTAGGCGATGCAGTAAAGGTTATGGAAGGCGCACTGGCAGGCTACGACGGCATTATAGAGTCTGTCGATGTGCCTAACAGCAAGGTCAAGGTTGTGGTTAGTATGTTCGGTAAAGACACACATGTAGATTTAGCTATGGCGCATGTGGACAGGGTGTTCTAAATAAATAGTCAATATCGGGAGAGCAGCCCAAATTTTATGGAAAGCTCGTTAGTACCGCGATTGTATAAAAGGGTTTAATACCCAAAATTACAAGGAGAAATAAAATGGCAAAGAAGTTAACCGCATCGGTTAAATTGCAGTTGCCCGCAGGAAAAGCCACACCGGGACCTCCTGTCGGAAGCTCGCTAGGACCGCACGGAATCAACATTCCGGGATTCACCAAAGAGTTTAACGAAAAAACGAAAAGTCAAGAGGGACTAATTATCCCCGTTGTTATCAGCATTTTTGCAGATAGGTCGTTTACATTCGAACTCAAAACACCACCCGCACCCGTTTTAATCAAAAAGGCAATCGGGATTGAAAGCGGCAGTGCAAAACCGCACAAAGACAAAGTGGGCAAAATAACTAAAGCCCAAATCACAGAGATAGCAAAGACAAAAATGCCCGACCTTAACGCAGCTAGTTTAGAGGCTGCCGAAAAGATGGTGGCTGGCACGGCACGCAGTATGGGCGTCGTCGTGGTGGACTAAGAGGGGGGCTAAAATATGAAACACGGAAAAAAATACAGAGAAAGCGTTAAAAATTTGGACTTAGCTAAAAGCTACGAGCCTATGGACGCAATTAATGCGGTTTTAGAAACCGCAAAAGCAAAATTTGACGAAACTATCGAACTTCATGTAAGACTAGGCGTTGACCCCCGTCAAGCAGACCAACAAGTGCGCGGCACAGTCGTTTTGCCTAACGGAACGGGTAAAACTGTCAAAGTATTGGTTATTGCAAAAGGTGACAAAGCTGACATCGCCCAAAAAGAAGGCGCGGATTTAGTAGGTGCGGAAGAAATTATTCAAAAAATCGCTGCCGAAAACTTCCTCGATTTTGATGTCGTAATAACAAGCCCCGATATGATGGGTCAATTGGGTAGAGTTGCTAAAATACTAGGTCCTAAAGGACTTATGCCCTCGCCCAAATCAGGTACGGTTACTATGGATATTGCAAAAGCAATCCGCGACACCAAAGCAGGTAAAGTTGAATACCGTCTTGATAAAACTGCTATAATCCACTGCCCTATCGGAAAAAAATCCTTTGGCGCAGAAAAATTACACGAAAACTACCAAGCGCTTATGGAAGCCATAGTTAAGGCTAAACCCTCTGCTGCAAAAGGCACTTATTTAAAATCAGTTTATGCCGCAAGCACAATGGGTCCCGGACTAAGAGTCAACCATAAGTAAGCACAACATTATTTAGTTAAAATTCTTTTCACCAAGCCATAGACAGCAAGCGGATTTTTTCCGTAAACTCATACTTGAGTGCTTGCCGAGGCGGAATCAAGTTTAAATATTTATTCTCTCTTATAACCCTTTTAAAAAGGATTCTTTTGAGATTTTATAAAAACTTTCCGCCCTAAAACCTAAGGCGGAAAGTTTTTATAATTCTTACACAAGGAGGTAAACAAATGGCATCAAAAAAAATACTAGCGGCAAAAAAGAAAGCTGTTGACGAGATTGTCGAAAAAATTCAAAAGGCAAAATCGGTTATTTTGATTGACTATCGCGGCTTGACTGTTTTGGAAGACACTAATATGCGTAATGCATTGCGCAAAGAAAACATCGAGTACAAAGTTATCAAAAACCGCCTAATGCTGCGCGCTTTTGAAAAAGCTGGCTATAAGGATTTTGCAAAAATCTTAGAAGGTCCTACCGCTGTAGCGTTCGGTTTTGAAGACGCAGTAGCGCCCGCAAAAATTTTGGACGAAACCGCAAAGCGTTTGAAAAAAATGCAGCTAAAAGGCGGCGTAGCCGAAGGCAAAGCACTAAACGAAGCCGAAGTACAGGCATTAGCAAGAATTCCCTCAAAGCCTATTCTTGTTGCACAATTACTTGGCTTACTTACAAACCCCGTGCGCTCACTTGCCGTTGCCTGCAAAGAAATTGCGGCAAAAAAACAGGCTTAGTAAACACAACACATTCACAAAAAATAAATTAAAAAACTAAAAAGGAAAATAAATTATTATGGCAAACTTAACAAAATTGCTAGATGAAATTAAAAAAATGACAGTAACCGAACTTAATGACTTCGTAAAAATGCTCGAAGAAGAATTCGGTGTTAGCGCTGCTGCTATGGCAGTTGCAGGTCCTGCCGCAGGCGGCGGCGCGGCTGCTGAGGCTGCGGAAGAGCAAACAGAATTCACTGTTGTTCTTAAAGAAGTTGGCGGCAACAAAATTGGCGTTATCAAAGTTGCAAGAGAAGCAACCGGTCTAGGACTAGGCGAAGCAAAAGCCCTTGTCGACGGCGCACCTTCTACAATCAAAGAAGGCGTAAGCAAAGAAACAGCCGAAGACCTCAAAAAGAAATTCGAAGAAGCCGGCGCAAAAGTCGAATTGAAGTAAGCCCCGACACTGGACTGTGTGGTATAGGCAACCTATGCGTTGCTCTTACACCTAAAAACCGCATACACAAACAGAATTGTGCATGCGGTTTTTTTGTATAAAGATTCCTTCCTGCCGTCGTCGGCATCGCCTTGCAGACTTTTTAGCAAAATTAGTTATGCAGTCGAAGCAATCCAGACACACTTTGTTTGTCATGCTAATGTTAACCCATGCTAATCTTATCTGGATTGCTTCGCCGGCACATCTAAACTCATGCCTTTCTTTGCAACGGCTCGCAACGACGAGGTGAAGTATAAACTAATCTGCTAAACCTATTAAATAATCAATAGACACACCAAACTTTTTTGCCAATGCAGCAAGATACTCTACGCTTGGTAAAGAAGTTTTCCTTAGCCAACATAATGCCGTTCCATGAGGTATTCCATGCTCCCTACACCATTGAGATAGATTTTTATCACCCATAAGTTCAGTTAGATTATCACAAAAAGCTTCTCTATATCTTTTAATATCATCTTCGTAAATTTTGACCATATTAAAATTTTATCACGAAACTTCAAGATTATACTTGCTTTCTGGAAACTTCGAGATTATACTTTGATTTAGAGAGTGTCCGGGATTCTTTACTTTGTGGTGAGTCACATGGAGAACTGTTAATCAAAAGCGACCACTTTTGCGCACAAGAGGTTCGCGCTTGAACATGTAGCACATAGGTAAGCCGCAAAGGAAAACACCGAAACGCAATAAATACATTTCGGTGTTTTTTATATAAAGATTCCTTCCTGCCGTCGTTGCGAGGCTTTGCAGACTTTGTAATAAGATTAGTATAGCAGCCGAAGCAATCCAGATAAGATTTGTCTGTCACGACGGGGAAAAGCCAAATACTTTTTTATTTTTCTAGCTTCTTTAACATCACTTTCACCGCGTCAAAATCCTTTTTTTCTTCTAAAGCATTCTCAAAATATTCTTTTGCTCTGTCCATATTCTGTAACCCCAAATGACATAAACCCGCATAGTACAATAAGTACGCTTTTTTGACACTGCCGCGTTCTAGCGCGCTTTCGATAAGGGCTAAAGTTTCTTTTAATAAAGTAATGCGGTTTTCTTCCCCCGTTACCCCTTGCAAAGACACCCTTGCGGCAATATTACAGACCAAAATCCCATCATCGTCTGGGAAAGTATCTAACAGCTTTTCTGTCCCCTTAAAAACCTCGACAAACTTGCCTTGCGACAGCCAGCGGGAAAATCTTTCTTCTTCACGCGTAATACCGCTATTTGTTTTTCCGTTTTTCCATTGTATATACGGTGCGTACCAATCCGCCACAAGTTTTGGAATATCGTCGTTTGCTAAAAGTTCTTCCACACTGTCGCGCACAAAAATGCTGTATTCGCTGTCTATCGCTTTAAAAAAAATCTTTTCGTCTATAAGTTTTTCGCACAGCATTTCATATAAATCCTCGCTATGCGGCACACGCAGCAATAACACAAAGGGAAATGCCAAGTACCATGCGGCTTTAAGTTCATATGACGCTTTTTTAAGTGAAGTTGTACAATACACCATCTCATATAAGTCCATTTCTTTTTCCCACTGCGTATCTAATATACCGTACTTTGCCAAAATCTTATGTTCTTTTTCTCTTTCGTCCTCATCATAAATGCACAAAAAAGAATGATGCGCAAAAAGAAGCGCGGATTTAATTTCTTTAGGAATATCCGCTTTGTCTATTGCTTTGTATGCTAATTCTGTAGCATACGATATGCCGACTCTCTGTGCGTCGCTTACGGTTTTTTCCTGCATATTACTCTGCCTCAACAACTAAACTTAATGTTCCGCTTACTTCTGCATAAGTCTTAACAACAATCTTATACTGCCCGCTTGATTTAATCGGGTCTTTTAAAACAATCTTTTTTTTGTCTATAACTATACCCTTTTTTGCCATGCCGTCGGCAATATTTTGTGTGTTAATTGCGCCAAAAATCTTGCCGCTTGCGCCGACCTTTACTTTTAAAACTACTTCTAATTCGTCAATTTTTTTAGCTAATGCCACCGCTTCAGCTTTTTCGACAGCTTTATGGTGCGCGGCTGCCTCTTTTTGCATATTGATAACATTCAATTGCGAACTTGTAGCCTCAGTTGCTAAGCGGTTTTTAAACAAAAAATTGCGCGCATAGCCGTCAGAAACTTCCACTACATCGCCCTTTTTGCCCTGCCCTTTGACATCTTGAGTTAGAATTACCTTCATTCTTTTAAAATCTCCTTAATATGTTTTCGTACATTTAAAATTGCGTCTGCTATTCCAAACATTGAAATAATCATCATCAAAAACGGAATAACAAGACAAATGACAGCAAGCAATGCAATCAATATATACAGTATCACCTTTGGCGCTTTATAGTCAATCAAAGAAGATAAGTATAATAAAAGCGACACACCTGCAAAAAATGCCGGCACGGTTATAAAGCCCTTTAGCACTGCCGCACCGATTTCGTCTAAAATAAAGACTTGAGTAACATAGGTGAAAAACATAATAAACACCATTAGCAACATTACAGGCAAAAATAATCGCACTAAAAACTTTTTGCCCAAATATAATTCTGTTGCGGTAAGCGGCGATAGCCCCTCTTTTTTGACTTCACCGTCGTCTTCTAAATTAGCCTTTTGCGTAGAGTTGTACAGCGCCAGCTTAAACATCTCAGCTTTTTTCATAAGCGCCTCGTCTTTTTTTCCCCACACAATCACAAGCAAAAGACCCGCAAGCGGCATAAAGCTAGCTACCCCAAACAAAAAGAAAAAGAAATTGCCGGCTAAAACCCAATCAACCGCGTCCGCTGCAAAAACCTCTGCAATAACGCTATTAAAGTTTTCGTCCGAAGAAGAAATGCGTTCTTCCCCTTCTTCTAATTCTTTTAAGGCATATTGAATCCTGCCGAAAAATATCACATCGGGGCGAGTGTAATTATCTAAAATATAATTTTGAAGAAAAATTGCAGGATTTAGCCGCGTATTGTCCTCTGTATTGCGGCTTAATATAATTGTTGTCGGCACAATAAAGCTGCTTAATCCCATAAGCATAACTAAAAAGCCCGCCGCCAATAAACTCTTTTGCCTGACACCCAAAATAATGCCAATCGAGGACAAAAAAATCAATAACGCAAACAGCGACGCCACAAAATCGCCCATGTACGCAATCGGCACAATTGATACAAATAACAGCAAAGTGACAAATAAGTTTTTTTCACCGCGCAAAAATAGCAGCGAAGTTGCGGCGATAATAAATGGCGCGAACACCATAAACAAAAACGGCAGCCACATTCCTAATCCAATCAATGCCGCGCCAAATAAAAACAAAGCAACATTGACCGCCTTATATTTTGGAAAAAGCTTTTTTTTTGGTGCGAGTATTGGTGTTGATGGGGTGTCAAGCTGCATTAAAGGCAGTATAGGTGAATTATAAAGAAGTGTCAACTTGAATAATTCCTTTTCCCTTTGCCCATACTACCCATAAACCCAAAAAGAGGATTTACTTATTATGAAAGACTTAAAATGCGGATTATCCGAATGTATTTACAACCGTAACTTTTGCTGCAACGCAAAAAAGATTCAAGTTGGCGAAACAACTGACTGCGAATCATTTGAGCCGTCTAGTGAAAGACGCTCGGCATTATTTGAATTAGGCGAGGACTTTGCCACGCGCGATTACACAGTAGACACCTTTGTAGAGTGCGCTGCGGATTGTCTGTTTAATAAGGGCAATGTATGCTCTGCCAACGGCATTACTGTAAGCGGCAGCTATGACGGTGACGCGGCTTGTATGTCGTTTATAAAAGATTAAGGAAACGCTGATTAAGTATTTCTCTCAACTTGATCTAACAACGCTTTCCAATGCATCGCTTCTTGCGCGTTTCCGTTTTTTTCCGATATTTCTATCAATTCTTCAATGCAGCCCACATGACCCTCGTTTGCATGCGCCTGCAAAACTTCTAATGCCAAAGCCTTATCAGTCATCATTAAAAGCCTTGTCAATTTAGGCAAAACAGAGTCATCGCCTTTTTGATAGGCTTTTACATATAGTTCATACGCTTCCTCATAGCAGTCTTCTTCTTCATGAATACCCGCTAGCGCAATATGCGCTTTTTTGTCGCCCAGCATAGAGGCGAATGTCAAAAACTTACGCGCTGTGATAAGGTCATCTTTTGCCAATGCACGCATGGCTTTTTCGGTAAGCGCCTCAGGAATGTCCTTTTCTACGCTTTTTTCTAATTCTTCGTCTTTTAAAGACGCAAAATTTTGATTTTTATTGGTGGTACTCATTTATTCATTTATTCCTAGTATAAACTCTAAAAGCGGTATATTTTTATCATCTCTTGCGTTTTCTAAAACGCTTTTTCCTTTGTAGCTATCCTCTAGACTATATCCGTATTTTAAAAGATACTTTAAGCCTGCTGTGCCGTTTGCAAAAGCTGCACGGCAAGCGCGTTCTAAAAAGAGGGGATTGTTTTCAAAGTCGTAACCTTCTTCAATAAGCATATCCAATAATTCAAACTTGCCGTCAAACAGCGCAATTGCAACAGCTTTATCGCTAGGGCGTAAGTAGCCGTGTGTGTCTAACATATATTGCAGTACACCGCACTCACCCGTTGAAACAGCCAAGTCAAACGACTCTTGCCCCACCCATTCTTTATGTTTTTCGATATAAGCCAGCATTTCTTCCTTACCTGATTTAACAATCTCAAAGATAATGCGCATTTCTATTTGTTCGACAACTTCTGATTCGGTTAGATAATAACGCGTTTTTAACGCTTTTAATTTTTCTGTTTTTCCATGAACAACTAATTGATTGATATACGGCACAAACAACGACATATAATCGCCTGTCTTTGAATGTGCCAAATCAAGCACCTCAAAAAACTCTTTTTCGTGCTTTTCTTCTTTAAATTTTACATCGCAAATTTGCGCAATATAGCGCTTTGCAGTATCGCTTTCTAAAGCGCCTTGATTGATTAAAAATTTAATCACTGCAAAATTCTTGCGCTTTGTTGCCCAGCGCAACGGTTCAGAGTGCTTAAAGTGAATGTCCGCGCCGCTTTCTAATGCCGCTTTTACAGTTTCAACACTGCCGTTTTCGCTTTTACATTCTTGCACAAGCATTTCAGACAGCGCACGCACCCGCGCTTTTTCTAGTTGTTGTTGTTTGAAATCTGACATATTTTTCGACATTTTTTGCAAAATGTGTATTCTATTATAGATTATTTTTTACGAATTGTAAAGCAAAAAATATCCTTGCAAAAATATATATTCCGTGCTACACTTTCTTTATGGACGAAAATTCCGTAAAAGATATAATTGCGTTTAATATTGCTTTCTTTCGAAAAGAGCAGCAATGGTCTCAAGCGGACTTAGCGGAAAAGTTAAATTATACCGACAAGGCTATATCAAAATGGGAGCGCAGTGAGGCGCTGCCTGATATTTTGACGCTTAAAAAACTTGCGGCGCTGTTTGATATTTCGTTAAATGATATGGTAAAAGACCACGGCGGCAAGTTTAGCCGAAAAAGCACCAAAATTTTAGGAATACAAAAAAAAGTGCTTATTCCCATTTTATCCTCTCTTATTGTTTGGCTTGTTGCCACTGTTATTTTTGTCTTTTTGCAGCTTTTTAGAGTAGAAGGAGATACTTGGCTCGCCTTTATCGTAGCAATACCCGTAACCTTTATCGTGCTTGTTGTCTTTAGCACACTATGGTGGAAACACGGCATTACAGTAGCCATTGTTTCTGCGATTATTTGGTCACTCGCCCTCATGCTGTTTTTATCCCTTTGGCACTACCTAAACACTTTAGGTTTATGGCTGTTTGTTATAGGTGTGCCTTTGCAGATTATGGAAATTTTATGGGGCATTTTAAAGCGCCCTAAAAAGAAAGAGGAAGAAAAAGCAGAGGTCACTGAAAGCGAAGATTTATCAGAAAAGCGAGAAAATAGTTGACTTCCCTTTCCTTACATGTTATCTTTTTACTATATTTAATCCCACCACACGCGAGGTATACAAATGAAACTTACTTGCAACGGCAATGACTTATCTGCTGCTGTAGGACAGGTCTACAAGGCTGTTTCTACTAAAACACTCAATCCTCTTTTAGAGGGCATTTTAATCACGGCTGAAAACGGTGCTTTGACTATGCTTGCTACAGATTTAGAAATTGCTATCGAACGCGTAATTCCGGCAGATGTCAAAATTGAAGGCAAAACCGTTGTTCCCGGCAGATTTTTTGCTGAATTTGTTAAAAAATTAACTAACGAACGCATTGAGCTTTCGCTTGCCGACAGTAAGTTAAAAATTAAATATACCGAATCTCAAGGCTTTTTGCAATGCATGAGCGCTGACGAATTCCCTTCTGTAAAAGAATTAACCGACGCACAAAAATTTACTATTGTGCGCCGTGAGCTTAAAGACTTAATCCAAAAAATTGCGTTTGCGGTATCATTAGACGATACGCGCCCGTTATTAAAAGGTGTGCTTTTAGAGGTAGAGGACGCAACGCTTACAGGTGTAGCGCTTGACGGCTACCGTTTAGCAAAGTGCGTCAAGCAGATTGAAAAAACAACCGCGCTTATGCGTGTTGTTGTTCCCGCTAGAAGCATTGCCGAGATTGCGCGGATTTTAGATGACAGTCAGGATTTTGTCGAGGTAAGCGTACAAAAAAACCACCTTAGTATTCACCTCAACCACACTAAAATTACCACGCAATTATTAGACGGCGATTATTTAAATTACAAGCAAATTTTGCCCACCAACTTTGATACTCTTGTTACTATACCTAAAGAGCTTTTTGAAGCGGGTGTCGAGCGCGCCATGCTTTTAGCCAAACAAGAAAAAAGTAATTTAGTTAAGTTCGAAATTAAGGGCGATGTTTTAAAATTAGAAAGTAATTCTGAAATCGGCAATTTATCCGAAAAAATTCCCGTTAAATTAACGGGTCCAGAAATTACTATTGCGTTTAATGCGCGGTATTTTATTGAATTATTGCGTTTTACCCAAGCCGACCATATCGACATAAAGTTTACTAACGCTACAAGTCCGTGTGTGGTTGTTCCTCACAGCGGCACAGAGGACTTTTTGTATTTGGTGCTTCCTGTAAGAATTCTATAATGCATTTTTATTATGATATATATACTAGGCTCAATAAACATGGACTACACAGCGTCCGTTTCTAAAATCCCTAAAAAGGGCGAAACTGTTTTAAGTGACTCGTGCGCTGTTTTTTGCGGCGGTAAGGGAGCAAATCAGGCTGTTGCAGCGGCAAAATTAGGCGGAACAGTGGCTATGATAGGGCGCTTAGGTAAAGACGAGAGCGGACAAATATTAAAGCAAAATCTGCAAAAATATGATATTAACACAACCCATGTCCTTGAAAAAGAGGGTAATAGCGCGATGGCATTTATTTGGGTACACGGTGGCGATAACCGCATTGTTGTATCCAGCGAAGCTAATCAAAAGTTTGAAAAATATGAGATTGACGAGGCTTTAAAGGACGCAAATAAAGGTGATATTCTTGTTGCTCAATGCGAAATACCGCCTGCAATTATTGAATATGCATTTTGTTTAGCAAAGCAAAAACAAATGACAACAATTTTAAACCCTGCGCCTGCAATTGATTTATCTTCTTTAATTTACAAAAAAACTGACCTTATTGTCCCTAATGAAACTGAAACAGCGTTATTGACTAATGTCAATCCTATTGATATTGTTCATGTTGCCTTAGCAGTAAAAAAGTTCTACGAATTTGGTGTAAAAAAAGTTGTTATTTCTTTAGGTAAGAGGGGTTTAATTTTTGCTGAGGGTCAAAATATTACCGAGTTACCTGCAAATAAAATAAAAGCCATTGATACTACAGCGGCAGGCGATACAATTGTGGGTGCAATTGCCGCAAAATTAAGTATGGGTGAAAGTCTACAAAAAGCATGCGAGTTTGCTAAAAAAGCAGCAGAAATCACAATTACCAGAAAAGGCGCTAGTAATTCGATACCGTATTTAAATGAAATTGTATAATTACCATTGTTTGTCCACTTTTAAACTTTTCCACATTGTGGATAAAAATGTGGAATAAATCATACAAATATCCGCTTTTATTCTCTTTATAAGACTTTTTTCTACCGCTCTATCTCTTTTTATTTTTATCTTTCATTTTTTGTGGATAATTTGTTTATTTATTTATATAGCTTGTCCACAATATAGATTGCTTTATAACTACTATTAGTAGTATATATATTATTTGTCACCTACTACAGCTTGTACTTTTTCTTCTTTTACACAATTCCGCATTTAATAAGAAAGAATAATACTAAAAATATAAATAATATAATTAAATTATTAAGGAAAAATATTTGAAATCTTTTGAACAATTAAATTTAAGTAAAGAACATCGTCAAAAAATGATGGATTATTTTAATGAGCTTATACAAGTTAATAAAAATATAAATTTAACAACGATTGTGGACGAGGAAGAAGCTATACAAAAACATTTTATTGATTCTTTAAAAGCTATTGATTTTTTAGAAGGAGATGTTTTAGATATTGGCACAGGCGCGGGGTTTCCATCAATTCCTTTAGCGATTGTAAACGAGTCCTTAAATTTTACTTTAATAGACAGTGTACAAAAAAAATTACAATTTATAAAAACAGCGTGTGAAAAGTTAGAAATTAAGAATGTTAAAACACTTCATAGCAGAGTTGAAGATTTGCCAAAAACAACAAAATATGATAAAGTCTTAGCAAGAGGTGTGGGGGCATTAAATATTGTATGCGAATACGCTTTGCCCTTTATAAAAATAGGCGGAATTTTAATAGCCTATAAAGGTAAAAATTATGAAGAAGAAATAGAAATAGCAAAAAATGCATTAGAAATTTTAGGCGGAAAGATTGAAAAAATTGAAAAGTATGACTTTTTTATTAAAGGTGAAAAATTTGAGAGAGCTTTAATTATAATAAAAAAAATAAAAGAATGTGAAGAAAAATATCCAAGAGGAAAAAATAAACCGCGCTTACAGCCCCTCTAAGTGTATGAAAAAAACAAACGAAAATAATTTATCAACTATTGTTGCAATAGCTACGCCTATAGGCGAGGGCGGCATTTCTGTAATTCGTCTTAGCGGAAAGGATTCTTTAAAGATAGCGCAAAGAATCATTACTTTTTCTAATCCAAAACCGCGAATGATGTTGTTTACTAAATTAAGCGCTAATAATATTCAAGACGAAGTTATGGCGGTATATTTTAAAGCGCCTAATTCTTTTACCGGTGAAGATGTAGTAGAAATTCATTGTCACGGCAGTATGCTTTTATCAAAAAAAATTGTTGATTCGCTAATCAGTTACGGAGCAAAAGCAGCGGAATCAGGCGAATTTACGCGCAGGGCATTTTTAAATAATAAACTAGATTTAAGCAGAGCAGAAGGGCTTTTAAATTTAATTAAAAGTACAAGTGAGTCAGCGCTTAATGCCTCATTTAATCAAATGACAGGAGCGGTTTATCAAGAAATTGATTCTTTACAAATTGCTGTTCGCAGCCTAATGGCACATTCCCTTTCGGCAATTGATTATCCTGAAGAAGATTTAGAAGAACAAACTAAAAGCGAAATGAATGATGGATTAAATAAAGTGCTGAAAAAATTGACAGCACTAGAAAACTCTTATCATCAAACGGCGGTTGTTAGAGATGGAGTAAAAGTAGCGATTGTGGGCTTACCTAATGAGGGAAAAAGTTTATTGTTTAATAGATTATTAGGTCAAGACCGTGCGATTGTTACCGTTGAGGCAGGTACAACGCGCGATACATTAGAAGAAAGTTATTTATATAAGGGCATTAGATTTGTTATAATTGATACGGCAGGGATTCATAATGGCAAAGGTGAGGCTGAAAAAGCAGGCATTATAAGAAGTCAACAAGCATTAGAAGGGGCAGATTGTTTAATCGCTGTTTGCGAGGTTAGTAAAGATTTTACACTAGAACTGCCAAAGGACAAACCTGTAGTTTTTGTGAAAAATAAAATGGATTTACACGGTGAAGAAAATAAAAAAGCAACATTTTTAGAAATCAGTGCTTTAAAAAATCAAAACATAGAAAAAGTAAAAGAAGCAGTTTTTGAAAAAACGGCTGGCAAAGTTGCAACTACAGGAAATACCTTAGGCAGCGCAAGACAATTATCTGCAGTACTTGAGGCTAAAAATATTTTAAGTAAAACGGTAAAAAACCTTAAAATACAATCAATTGACTGTATTTTATCCGACTTACAAGAAGTTTCGCGAATTTTAGGCACAATTACGGGCGAAACGGCAAACGACAAACTAATAGACGAGATTTTTGCAAGATTTTGTGTTGGGAAGTAGATTTTATTTTTTAAAACTCATATGGGTATGCGGTTCTTTGTAGAGGCGGGCATTGACCGCCAGAAAAGCCATAAAACACCCTCGTTAATACATTTTCGGGCGGCAGGTTGCCGCCCCTACGATATTTGCCGAAAATATTCTACTTGCCTGCTTTATACTCTTTGCTGTCTTGTAGTACGGGCGGCAATCTGCCGCCCGTACAAAAAAACATAGTTACATTAACCTCAAACTTCAAAATCTATAACATCAAGATTAAAAATGTCGCAATCAAAAAACTCACTTAATGTAAGTCCAAAAAGATTGGCAGTTTTTGCTATTGTAGATAATTTAATATCCTTATTATTTTCGTTAAAAATGTTCCTTAATGTTGAGTGAGTAAGACCCGTCAGCTTTACAAAACGATACTTAGTCATTTTGTTATCATTAAGAAGTTTTACCAGCCGTAAGGCATACGCTTTACTAAGTGTCATGTAAGATACCCACCTTGTACTACACTTAGTATAAATATTAAAGCTAGAAAAACATGCGCCTTTAAAGGGGTATATTTATTTGACAAAACGATATGCGTCTTGTAAGGTATATATATGACACTAAAAGAAATTGAAAAATTAACTATTCAAATTGGCGAAGTGGTATCGATAATGGACACAGAAGGCATTAAAAAGATAGAATATGCAAAAAGAAAAGACGGGCTTACGGGTTTTGTTGTTTTAATGCAAAACGGCAAACGCTATAAAGTAGCAATTGAAGAAACAATTGCATAAGCCTTTCCCTTTTCTCTCATACTATTTTTATGAGTTATAAAAATTACGACCCCGGCGAGTTTGCCGCCGATGCATTAGAACTAGAACAATATGCGGTAGAGCCAAAGCCCTATCACGATTTGGGTGTGGCTAGACAACCGAAGAATATGGATAATTTCACCTATCCAAAAACACCAAGAGAGAAAAGCGAAGTAGCTAAGGCTAGTAAAGCCTATAACGATTTGCACCATGCTGTCAATTTGGACGAAATTGACGACGCGTATTTTGAAGGAATGGCATTAGACGATATTTTATTTGATTCGCGCTTTATTTATGAAAATTTGAGCGAATACAGCATGATTCCTGACCCGCATAACGAGGTATCAGACGAGAATCTAGCCTCTATGAGTGAATCTTAAAAAAATACACACATTCTCTTGACTTTTCCCCGCATTGCTTGTATACTGCAAACACATAAAACATACACATATACAAGATTCGACATAAAAAGTGAGGGCAAAAGAGAGAGATGATAGAAATCAAAGCCGTTACTAAGCGGTACGGGGCAAAGGTGGCGATTGAACAAGTAAACGCCGCTATCCCCGACAAAAGTATCTTTGGGCTTGTTGGTATCAATGGGTCCGGGAAAAGCACCCTGCTGCGTGTGATGGCGGGGGTTTTTCAGTCCGACGAGGGCGCGGTGTTTTATGACGGCGAGCCCATTTTTGATAATGAAAACCGCAAAAGAGATATTTTATTTATCCCTGACGAGCCGTATTTTAGCGGCAACACCACAGGGCGCATGATGGCGGAGCTTTATAAAACCTTCTATGATTTTGACGAGGGTTTGTTTAAAGAATACACAAGCGCGTTTCAAGTCAATCCGCACGGTTCGCTTAGAACATTTTCGAAGGGAATGCGCCGAAGAATGTTTGTGTGCCTTGCGTTTGCCTCTAACCCAAAATACCTTTTAATGGACGAAGTGTTTGACGGACTTGACCCCGCCGCCAGATACCTTTTTTGCAATGGTTTACAGGCTACTATGGATAGGACGGGCGGAACCGCCGTCATTGCAAGTCATTCCTTGCGCGAATTAGAGGATATTTCTACTGCGTACGGCATTATTGATAAGAATAGAATGTCGTTTGGCGTAAAAGATGCTGTCAAAGACGCGCCGAAAAGTATTTGCAAATTTCAAGTTGCTTTCCAAAATCCTCTTATTAAAGAACAGCTTCCATTTGAGGTTGTCAAGTTTGAATCTACCGGCAAAATTGCCACCATTACCATGCGCGGCAATAGTTTTGAGTGCCGTCAAAAAATAGAAAGCCTTAATCCCCTTGTTATTGATGAAGTACCTGTTAATTTTGAAGAATTTTTCCTAAGCGAAACGATGGGGGGTGGAAGATAATGACAGCTTTCAAAAAATATTTTAAATATGAAATGCGCCGTATGCTGCTGCCGCTTATTGTTATAACGGTTATTTGTACGCTGATTGCTGCTGTGCCGGCGATGCTAACAGACTTTGAGGCTAGAACTTTGTTAAGCGGCGGCACTCGTGCGCCGCTGATTTGGATTCCGCAACTCTTACTTGGCATACTTTGCCTTGCTGTCCCTATGCTGATGTTTTCGTTTAAAATGTCGCAAAAGCAAGTGGACAGCATGTATTCAATGCCGATAAGCCGTACCAATCTTTATTTTGTAAAAGCGTTAGTCGGCTTGATTCTTGTCCTAGTCCCCTATACAGTCGCCTATTGGCTAGCTTTTATGGCAACGGCTTTAAGTGCAAATTCGTTTGCGTTAGTGTGGTTCTTGCCGTTGTTTTTTGCGTCAATACCCATCGCAATTGCGTTATTTGGTTTTGTTGCGTTTGTCTTTACTCGTGCTAATCGTAAATTTGATGGCTTGGCATGGGTTGTTTGTTATTGCGGTGCGTTGGCACTCGTAGTTGCATGGATTGTGTTTTTGGTGGCGCGAAGCACACCTACGCTTTCGCTATCAGATAGTTGGTTGTGGGTGATACTATCGTTTATTGCTTATGTGCCTTTAATTTTAACCTCAAACCATTTTCAACATATGATTCACGATGCCCCTGATATGTGGACATTAAGAAACGGAACTATGATGCAGCAATACCCGATTTGGTGGCTCTCGTTCGCGTTGTGGGGTGTTATCGGCGCGGCAGCATGGTTTGGACTATTGTGGTCAGCGAAAAAGCAAAAGGCAGAGAATGCGGGGCGCGTGAGTGATTCATGGTTTGGTTATCGCACACTAATCCCCTATTCACTTGTGTTTTCTATAGCTATGTTAGTTGATTTGCGCGGACCACTTGCGTTTATATTTATAGTCCAAAGTGTTGTTAGCGGTGCCATAGCCTACTTTATTTTTAGGCGGTCAGTTCATTTAAAGACGGAAGATTTAATAATAGGCGGCTCGGCAATATTTTTAGGGGTTGTATTATCGTTAATAAATTTTGCAACTTACCCGATATTTGGGACTTTCTAAAAGAGAATATAATTAAAATTTATTCTCTTTTAAAAAGAGCAATTCGCTTGACCTAATACAAAAAACCTCGTATACTGTTTTTATCACAGTAACGAGGTTTTTTAATTTATGGCACCAGCGAAAAAAGGATTAGGCAAAGGATACAGCGCTTTGTTTGGTTTAAATAACACAGCCGAGGATTTGGACGATATTTTGGGACTTGGACAAAGCGAGTCCAAAAAGCCTTCTTCCAAAAATAACACGACAGTTGAAATTACGGAGTTGCCTACCAAACAGCCGCAAGCGGGTATGGCAACACAGTTAGAGCTTTCTTTAATTGACCGCAACGAGCAGCAGCCGCGCAAAAACTTTGACGAGGTGCAGTTGACGGAATTGGCAAATAATATCCGTATGCATGGGGTAATTACGCCCATTGTTGTTGTGCCGCGCGATAACGGACGCTACATGATTATCGCCGGCGAAAGACGCTATCGCGCGTCTAAGCAAGCAGGTTTAAAGAAGATTCCTGTTGCGATAAAGAACTATACAGAGCAGCAAATTAGTGAGCTGTCGTTGATTGAAAACATTCAACGCGTCGATTTAAACCCCATAGAAACCGCTAGAGCGTTGCGTCACCTTATGGACGAGTACGGCTACACTCAAGAAGCGGTCGCCGACCAAGTAAATAAGAACCGCAGTACAATTGCAAACACGCTAAGGCTTTTGACGCTTACTGAAGATGTTATGCACCTTGTTGAGAAAGGAAAATTGTCGGAAGGTCATGCGCGGACGCTAGTAGTAATAAAAAATCCCGAACTGCAATTAAAGTTAGCAATGGCGGCGGTAGACGATAAACTTACTGTGCGCGACTTAGAAAAAAAGGTGCAATTGATATTGCACCCGCCCAAAGATAAAGCCGCGCCGCCGCAAAGCAGCGAATTGCGCGACTTAGTCGAAAGAATGCAGCGAGTCTTTGCCACAAAGGTTTCTGCGCTAGGAACAGACAACAAAGGACGCATTTATATTGATTATGTGAACCGTGACGCATTGGATAGGCTTGTAGAGATGGTTGAAAGATTGGAAAAGCCGTAGGAGCGGTTAATAAGCGCCAGAAAATAACAAAGCCCATTGTTTCACATGAAACAATGCACAAAACCGCCTGTTTGACCTTAAAACAGGCGGTTTTGTTCTTTTTAAGAGATTGTACAATGTTTCATGTGAAACTTGTGAAACAATTGATTTTTCTGTGAAACATTTTCGCAGTAGTTCGGGCGGTTAATACCCGCCCCTACAGAAGGTTTTATTGCATGCTGCGCGTAGTCTTTTCCGCATTAATACGCAGCGCCTCAATATCTATCTTCATCATTTTTGTTCGCGGCAATTCTTCATAAAAATCAATGCCAATCGGTACAGCGTATTTTTGTAACCCTAAGCGCAAATGTTCCATAAGAGTGTCGTGTAAAACCTTTTTCTCGTTTTCGCTGATTCCTGCCTTAACCTCTACAGCCAAATAAACCCTGCTAGTGGCTTTTTTATCCTCTACAGCAAATGCCGCGCTTTTAATTATGCCCTTGACTTCATTTGCGCGCGTCTCAATCTCTGTAGGGAAAACATTTTCGCCGTACACGATAATGATGTGTTTTAGTCTTTGAATAAAATGCACAAAGCCATCTTTGTCGATATAACCAAAGTCGCCTGATTTTAACCACTTGCGACCCAAGGCTTCTAAAAAAGCTGTGTTGCTTGCAGCCTCGTCCTTGTGGTAGCCGCGCATAAGTATAAGCCCAGAAATGCACAACTCTCCGGCTTCGGCATCTTGCGGAATGTGCGGCGGTCTTTCCCAATTATCCAAAAAGACTTTTGCGCGGTCTGTTGAAAATGCTCGTATCAAAACACCTTTGATGGGTTTACCGACGCTGCCGACTTTTCGTATGCGGTTTGTGTTGACGCAGCAAACAGACAAAGTTTCTGTCAAACCATAACCCTCATTTAGTCTAGCAATATTGTCAATTTTTTCCATCTTGCTGTCAAATGCTAAAATCGTTTCCTTTTTACAAACATCGCCGCCCATAAAGGCTGTTTGTATTGTTTGTAGCTTTTTGCCCTTAAATTTTTTCATGGTTAAAAGCGCGTCATAGACGGCAGGAACACCTAATAAAAAATGAGATTTGTTTTTTTGGATATAGCGCATAAATTCCTTTCGCGTAAAGCGCGGAATCAAAACACAGCAGCCGCCGTGCATGACCATAGTGTGTAAGCCCTTCATAAGCCCGAAGCAATGAAATAGCGGCAGGGGGTGTAACATGTACTTATAAGCAACCTCGCTTGTACCGATTATGCTAGGACCCACAATTGCTAATTGGTTTATGGCAAAGCTGCAAATTTCCACCGTCTTTGGTATGCCTGTCGTGCCGCCGCTGTTTAAAAGCACTGAGGTTTCAATTGCGTTTTTTTCTACGAAATCTTTTGGGTGTGGCATTGCGTCACCCAAAAATGATAAATAATCTTCCGCGCCTTCCCGCACTTTTTTATTCAGTTTTTCTTTTGTGCGATAAATCCATTTAATAAACGCGCCCATTTCATCTGCAGGGCAAATTGAAATAAGCCTAATACCTTTTGCTTGACAAAACTCACGATACTTGACAACATTTGCTTCATGAGTAAATAATATTTTTGCCCCCGTAAAGTCCATATTTTTTTCCATTTGCGTGGCGGACTCTAATGCGTGATTAAGATACGCAATTGCGCCGATTTTATTAACCGCATATAAAAAATACACCGCTTTAGGAATGTTAGGCAAAGCAGACGCTACAATGTCATTTGGTTTTATACCTGCTTTTATAAGCGCTGCTGCAAGTAAGTCCACTTGTGCTAAGACATTCTCAAAAGAAATATCCTTGCCTTTATAACAAAGTGCGGGGGCAATAGGGTTTTTTTTCGCCGCTTGCAAAAGCGAGGTGTAAAGTGATTGGTCGGGATTTAGTTGTGAAATAGAATTGGTTTTTTCCATAGATAGTTTTTCCTTACTGATTTATAATAAATTAAAATAGCTGATACCCCGCCAAAAGCGCCGCGCCTAAAACGAGGGGCATAATGATGACTAAATGGGCAAGATAGATAAGAAATGCATATTTACCTGAAAAGCAAAAAGCGCGGTTGTAAGATTTGTCAAGTTTGGGCAATAGAGAATTTTTCTTTGCGTATACAAGTTGTCCTGTCACAACACCTAGCAAAAACACGCCCGTAAAAGGCATGACACCGTAAAAGTCTGCCCCAAAATGGCGCGTGCCTTGCACAATGCCAAAAAAGAGGTCAAAGGTTTCGCGGCGGATTGGTTCGATAGGGTAGAGGGTAAGTAATAAAATCAACCCCGTGCCAATCACAACACCTGCCGCGAAGTGGCTAATCAAAATTGCGCGCTTAGGCTGTTTGCATTTTTTTTCTAGTAAAGGGCTTAAAAACTTGATTCGCGCAAATTGAATTAAGTACACGACAAACGCCAGCGACATAAAAATCAGCGGCCAAAGAAAATCGCCTTGAATTTCAATAGAGCGCCACCCCTCTATACCATAGCCCCGCCCCCAAGAAACAACTTCATAAAAGGGGATTTGAAAGCCTAAAACTACAAGGAAAACCCCAACGGCAAAAAGTGGTAAAAGGTAAAGAATTTTTCTAAGACAGCTTTTATCTGGTTGAATCACTTTTTTTGCCCACAAATCGTATAAAAAGTAAAACAGCACATTAAATGCCATGATGTGTAAAATGCCAAACACGATTGGAAAATCCGGCATTATAAGAACAGTAGCAAGTGTTACTAAACTTGCGCCTACAGCTAAATCTAAAAATCGTTTTGCCTGTCCTCGTGAAAAAGTGCTGGAAATTCCGCTTAAAAACAAAAATAAAAAAATGACGGTATAGCGAGTGATTATACGCACTTGCCAATCCCAATACCACAATGCCGTATACATCATTTCTTCAATTACAGGATTGCCCATAGTATAAAGAAAGCCGCCCGACATTTGATATACCGAAATCCACGCAAACATAAAGTGGTCAAAAACCACAAGAACAATACAAATTCCGCGCAAAAAATCTATTTCCCAAATTCGCGGCTTTTTAGGAAGGGAAGAAGGATGCGGCTTTAATAGCGCGGTTTGTAATGAGGCAGCGTGTAACACTTAAAAAATTATAACACTAAGAGATTAATAAGCGCAAGCGTAAAAACGACAACTTTCTTGACAAAAAGTAAAATCTATGCTACCCTTAGTTTGTGAAAAAAACAAAAAAATTTATTATGTCTATTTTCTTTGCGCTGACGGTTGTTTTGTTTAGCGCGTGTTTTTGCGGTCAATATACTTCTTTAGAAATCGCGCTATCTAATCTTCCTAATAAAGAAATGGGACTAATGGTTGTTGCGCACCCCGATGACGAAACTATGTGGGGTGCGAAATATCTTTTAAAATACGACTTTTTTGTTCTTGTGGTTTCAAACGGCGGATGGCCACACAATAGGGCAGAAGAAGTTGCAGCTTTACGGTATATTGAAATGACAAACGCTATGGTGGTGTCAAATACGCCTTTTTATATAATGGATTATACTGACAGTTTGCAGGGTTTTCCTGAAAATGAAATTGAAGATATTATTAGCGACATTCGGCTTGTTATTAATTCGCGCAATTGGAATAGAATAGTGACCTTTAATAAGTGCGGTGCGACAGGTCATAAGCAGCATATTCAAATGCACGAAATCGTCACTGAATTAGTCAAAAATACGAAAAATGCAGAAAAGCTTTATTATTTTGTTCATCATTCTAGGGTAGCAGTTGCAAGAGGTGATGTGCCGCCTACTGTAACTTGCCCTATAATGCTATCCCAAATCAACCGCATGTTTGATTATTATTTGCCTACGCAAAGGCAATGGATTACACAAAACAGGCACATGGCGTCAGTACAGCAATTGGTGCCGGCGGTTACTTAACAAAATGACATTCAACAAAATTAACCAAAAAGCACATCATTTTTTAATGCTTTTTTAATTTTATTATGATATAATGCAGAGGTAGAGAACCATAAAGGAAATTGTTTTACTCATTATGTTAGAATTAAAAAAGATAGTTAAAATTTATAAAGCCGGCGAATTAAAAGTCATGGCGCTAAAAGGCGTAAGCCTTTCTTTTCGCGATAACGAGTTTGTATCTGTTTTGGGACCAAGCGGCTGCGGCAAGACTACGCTGCTTAATCTAGTCGGCGGATTAGACAGGTTTTCCGACGGCGATTTAATTATCAACGGAAGAAGTACAAAATTGTTTAAAGACCGCGATTGGGACTTATACCGCAATCACAGTGTAGGTTTTGTTTTTCAAAGCTATAACCTTATTCCGCACCAAACGGTGTTGGGAAATGTCGAGCTTGCGCTTACAATCGCAGGCTTGCCTAAAAAAGAGCGCGTTGCTAAGGCAAAAGCGGCGCTTATTAAAGTGGGGCTAGAGGACCAAATAAATAAAAAACCCAATCAGCTGTCAGGCGGACAATGTCAAAGGGTTGCGATTGCGCGCGCTTTAGTAAATGACCCCGATATTTTGCTTGCAGACGAACCCACCGGCGCATTAGACTCTGAAACTTCTGTCCAAATAATGGGCTTGATTAAGGAAATTGCGTCAGAAAGACTTGTTATCATGGTTACGCACAATCCCGAATTAGCCGAAGAATATTCTACCCGTATTATAAAACTGAAAGACGGTGAGTTAGTATCGGATAGTAACCCCCTAACACAAGAAGAATGTGAGGTTTTAGATAAAAGAAGAGAAGAAGGACTAAAAGTAGAATCTGCGATAATAGATAAAGAATTTAGCGAATCTATAACTGAACCTGAAGAAAAAACAGAACCCTTTACCGAACCTCTTATCATTGCCGACCCTAGCGAGGGCACAAAGCCAGAATCTAACAACAACTCTCAACTAAAAAAGAAAGCTCCCCCTACAAAAAAAGCAAAAATGTCGTTCTTCACGGCATTTAAGCTATCTGTACACAACCTTTTGACAAAAAAGCGCCGCACAACCATGACGGCAATTGCTGGTGCTGTCGGCATTATCGGTATATCGCTGGTGTTGAGTCTTTCAATTGGCTTACAAAGTTTTATTGCAGAAATGCAAGAAGATATGCTTAGTGCTATGCCGATTTCGATTACCGAACAAGCCTTTAATATCAACGCTTTAGCTGGCGGCGGCGGTGTAACGCACCGCGACATTTGGGAAAATTTAGAGTGGCAAGAGGGAAGGCTGCATATCACCACTACCGTTGCAACGCTAGTAAACCAAATGGAAAACATGAACAACATAATGGTACAAAATGAAATCACCGCCGACTATGTTGATTATATCAGATACCTATACCGAACTATGGCAGACGATTATATAGCGACAGTTTTTATGGACTACGGATTAAATCTGTCTAATAACCTTTTTACTAACTTTGTCCCGTCACTAACCCAACGAACAAACGCACCGGCACAAAATCTTTCATTAGCAACTATTCGTGCTATTTATGCTGCCATTTTGGCCGAAAGTGAATTTGACGATTTTGCCCCCTTTATTGCTTCTTTAGAAGACCCTTTTAGAGAATTACCGCAAAATGAAGAGTTTATTTTAGCACAATATAATTTGGTAGAGGGTTCTAGGTGGGCTACAGAGCCGGGTGAACTTATGCTTGTTGCTAACCGCAGCCGCCGCACAAACGATGGCGAAGAGGTCTTTGTATTGACGCTTTCGGATTTGTTTTTAGCGCAATTAGGGTTTTTTACGCAAAATCAATTTATGGATTTAGTGTTTAGGTCAACCCAAAACATAGTCGAGCATGGCAACGAGCATATAATTTATGATGGAAATTTAAAGCCCTATTTTTCTCTAGACGAAATCAAGGGGAAAGAGTTTATGTTTTTTCCCAATAGCACGGTTTTTACAGAGGGCGATTTTAGTGCGATTGATTCTGAATTTGGACCGATTTTTCACGAGGGCGAAACCTTTATAAAAAGGTCAAATTCTGCTGATATTCCAGCAGAATTAAGAGGGACGGGAATCCCTATGCGTATTGTTGGCATTTTAGAGCCAAGACCCGGGGAAGGGCTGATTGACGCGACCACACTATCAAGCGGCTTTTTCTACACTGCCGCTTTGCGTGAAGAAATTTTTAGAATGGAAAGAGAGAATCCTTCCTCCATAGTAGAAAGACTTATGGAAGTAGGAAGTATAGAAAGCTCGGCAAGTATGGCAGGTGCTGCAGGCGCTGAGGCTATGATGCTGCAAATCATGCTAGAGCAAATGCCGCCCGCTATGTTTATGATGCTTGCAACAGCCGCAGACCCGCAAGACCCGCAAAACTTTTTGATGGACGATATTCTTTTAATGCTTGACCCCGAGTTTGTTATTAGGCTTCTAGATGAAGCTGAAATGTCGCCGGGGGTTACTTTAGGAACGGCTATCGAGTTTGTGCGTCCGGGATTTAGAAATTTTATTATATACACCGAAAGACCTGATTTGGTTAGATTAAGCGGTGTTGTCTTTGACTTTACTTATTCTTTCCCGTGGCACGAGGGGTATAATCATAACACCGTCGCCACACCTGTGCGAAGATTTGGTGCGGCGGGTAGTGTCAACATGATGGCGGCAATAGCAGGAATGTTTGATTTTGGCGGAGATATGGGCGGTATGATGGATGCGTTTTTTGGCGGTGCAACGCTGTCGTTGCGCGAATTAAGCGGCAGAAACGCACCTGTAAGAGATAGAGATGGAGTGCTAACTAGCGGCGGTGTAATAATGCCAAGCAGTATCAATATTTATGCACAAACCTTTGCTTCGACTGATGTTATTAGAGAAAGGCTAGAAAAATGGAATAATGACTACGAGTTAACTTTTTCAAGACCCGATGGCACAACAGTGACACTGCAGGCAGATGTAAGAGGTGAAGTCACATATAATTTTATACTAGGCTTTATCATGGGTATGCTTAACCAAATGGTATTTATTATAACGGTGTCGTTAATCGGGCTTGTCAGTCTTTCCTTGATTGTTTCAACCGTTATGATAGCCATTATTACCTATGTTTCTGTTGTAGAAAGAACAAAAGAGATAGGTGTATTAAGGTCGCTTGGCGCACGAAAACGAGATGTGGCGCGACTGTTTAATGCCGAAACATTTATAATAGGAATGATTTCTGGGCTCATCGCCATAACATTTACTTATATCGCGTCGGCAATTATCAATGCGATAATAAATGTTTTCCAACCAGGATTAGTTATTGCCGTATTCCCCATTTGGGTTGCTGCTATTATGGTTGGTTTAAGCGTATTCTTAACATTGATTTCAGGACTAATACCCTCACAAAGCGCGGCGAAAAAAGACCCGGTGGTAGCATTGCGTACAGAGTAGATTTTTTATGTCAAAAGAAAAACAGCCCCAAATTGTAGTGATATCAGGTGGTTCTAGCGGTATCGGCAAAGATTTAGTCGCGCTTTTTACACAAAGCGGCGATACAGTTGTTTCGCTTTCTCGTTCTAATCCTGAAAATTTTGAAGGGCATATTACATGCGATGTTTCTAGTAAAGAAAGCATAGAAGAAGCTGTAGCGCAAATAAACGAAAAATATGGGCGCGTGGATATTCTAATTAACAATGCGGGATTGGGGATTTCTGGTGCGACGGAATGTCTGCCGGACGAAGAAGTTGTTAAAGTGATGGACACGGACTTTTTAGGCGCGTTGCGTCTAGCTAGAGAAGTGCTAAAAATCATGCCCAAAACAGGCAAAATAGTCAATATCAGCAGCGCATGTGCATTGTTTGCACTTCCGTATAGAGGCATTTATTGCAGCGCTAAGGCGGCGATGAGTATGATGAGTTATAGTATGCGAATGGAATTAAAACGCTTTGGAATAAAGGTAATTACAATTTGTCCCGGTGATGTAAGGACAGAGTTTACTGCAAACCGTATCAAAGAAAGCGCGACAAATGAGAAATACGGCAACAGTCCGGAAAAATCTGCCGAAGCAATTGATAAAAACAACGACAAACGCATGAAAAGCAAAAAAGTAGCAAAAAAGATTTACAAGATAGCAAAAAGGCGCAGCGGCACATTATATATAATCGGCGGTAAATACAAGGTGTTTTTTGCCTTGCAAAAAATGCTGCCCGTAGGAATGTTTAATGGGATAGTTAATAAAATATTTAATAAACAACCTACACAAGAAATTGAATAATACAGTAATTTTTAGATTCAAACGATTGAGCAATTCTCTTGACAAAAAAGACAGCCTTTGATATTATCAACAAACCATGATTATTTCTCCACAACAATTATGGAAAGATTATAAGGGGCATGAAAACCCTGCAATGCCCTCTCTGATAAAAACAGCGTCTATGGACGGGGGTGAGATTCAGTATTTGTATTTTAACGGGCAAAAAGCCGATGACGGCATTGTGCGTGTTTTTGCTAAGTTTTATATTCCTAAAAAGTCCAAAGAAAAAGGCGCGGTGCTAATCTTAAACGATGTTGATGCTGATATAGAAGCTTTTGACCCTACGCCGTATTTAAAATTGGGTTTAGCAGTGCTTGCGGTGGATTATTCTGGCGAAAAAGAGGACAAAGCGCGCTATACTTTGTATCCTAAAAGTCTAAATAACGGAAATTTTTGGCTGCACCCCGAAAAACTCAACGATTTTGACATGCCGATTCAAAAGAGCTGTTGGTATTTCTGGTCGTTGGTAGCTTTGCACGGAATGGCTTTTTTAGAGCAAGAAGGCTATAAAAACAGGTTTGCTTTAGGCGTTGGGCACGGCGGCGACTCTATTTGGACGGTGTGTTATCTTAAAGATGTTGCAATTGCAGGGGCAACTCAATATTCTGGCGGACCTGTTTTTCCTAAGGAAGAATCGGCTACTCCCGCCCAATTAGCATTTAAGGCGGCATGGGACCAGGGGGCATATGCGGCATTTTTATCAGCGCCAGTTTTTATGCAAATTACTTCTAACGAGCAAGACTCTTCACTTCATATAATGAACGATTTATACAAACACGCGTTAGACAACCCGAACAGTGCAGGAGCATATCTATCCATTGCCGAAAAACGACACAGAACAATGGACGCATCGCGCGCTGATAATCCTGCCAAATGGTTTAATTATTTACTACAAGGGGCAAAGCCGCCTAAAAGCCCAAAAATTGCATCTAAGGGTTTGCAGGGTAAATTATATTTTGAAATTACAGTAGACAGACACGAAAAAATAGAAGAAGTTTCGTTTTTTGCCGCGCATGCACAAGAGAATAGCGCGTTTCGAAATTGGCGAAGCTATGAAGTATCAAAAACCTCAGACACCGAATATTCGGTGCATGTGCCGGTGTATTCGGCTTTAGAGCCCGTATTTGCATTTGCAAACATAAGGTATAGTAACGGCATCATTCTCTCTACTAGCGTAGAAAGAGCAATTCCCAACGCATTAAGTGTTTTGCCGACAGAAACTTCCGGCAAAAGACTGATGTATGACGCTTCAATGGGCATATCTGATTGGATGTTATTGTGCGACGGCGAAAGAAAGGAAGACAGCAATTTAAAGAAAAAATGCCCTTTGACTGTTTCCGGTGTAATAGCCCCGTGTCGAGTAGCAAAACTGACAATGAAAAAATGCAGTATGGAAATAGAGGGAATCACAAGTCTTTGCCATCGTTTGACAACCCTCAGATTAGCAGATTCGCAATTTGTAGGACCAAGAGGCGCGTCTTTACAGCTTTCCATCTACACAAAAAAACCGCAAAAGATTGCTTTTAACATACAATCCTCAAAGGATATGCAGCGGTATACTTCAACTCAAACATTGGATAAAAGCGACAGCTGGCATAAAGTTATGCTGCAAAGCAGCAATTTTAGAAGTCAAAGCGGCACACTTTCGGATTGGGACAGCGTACTTACATTCGAGATAGAAAGCGAAGAAATGATATTGCTAAACTCAATGAGATGGGTTTAAAACAATTATAAAATTTTAAAAATGGAAAATTCCTCAACAATTCAACGGGATTTAGAAAAGTCCCCATTACTCAATCCGCCCGGTGCGCATATCATTTTTACGATACTCACCTATGTTTTGATTGCCATTATGGTTTTTTTCATTGGATTTATTTTGATAGTGGGTGTTAGTGAAGTTAGGGGCGATAGTATGAATGATACATTGCGCAATAATGACAGACTACTTACTTGGCAGCACTCTAGGCGTACAAGGGTGGACGATATTGTTATTATTTATGTAGGTGGCGAAACAGAGCGGCATTTTGTAAAACGCGTTGTTGCCGTAGAGGGTGATACAATAAGGTTTATGCGAAGCGGTGAATTTATCGAAGGAGGGCGAGAAATTGTGTTTTTAGAAAGAAAACTAAAGGGTGAAAACAGCTTTACTAGACTTTACGAATACCGTGACGGCATTATCCCCGAACATATGCTGCGCTGTCCAAACCATCTTTTATCAGGCTGGCCGGCAAACTTTGCATGGAATCAAGAAATAACAGTACCCGCAGGTCATTTTTATGCCTTAGGCGACCATCGTAATATTTCTGCTGACTCAAGAAATCCGCGCTTTGGTCCTTTTGCTGTAGAGAATTTGCGCGGACGCAAATTCCATAGGTTAGCAAGACGGGGTGTTGCAGAATGGTTTTTAGGGCTAATTTATAGGTAAATTTATAATGCAAAAAGTACAGTCCATAAAAAAATCTCTATCGCAAAAAACGCGTTACACATTCGATGACCTTTTGCAAATCATGGAACTTTTGACTTCCCCTGAGGGTTGTCCATGGGATAAAGAACAAACGCACGAGAGCATTGCAAAAAATGCGTTAGAAGAAGCGCAGGAATTACAAGAGGCGATTGAAAGCGGGAAAGCTGAAAATATAAAAAAAGAGGCTGGCGATGTTTTATTACAAGCTGTTTTTCACGGCGATATAGGACGGCGCAACGGAACTTTTACAACACATGACATTGTGGATAGTCTTTGCAAAAAATTAGTATCGCGCCACACCCATGTATTTGGCGAGGATAAAGCTGTAACGGCAGAGGATTCATTAAAATTTTGGAATAGGGCAAAAGAGAATGAAAATAGGCAAAATAAAACTTGATTCATCTCTTTTGCTTGCACCCATGGCAGGATATACCGACATTGCGTTTCGCCGGCTGTGTCGGGATTTCGGCGCAGGGTTAACAATTACCGAAATGGTTTCTGTTAGAGGACTTTTGCATGGGAACGAAAAAACGGAAAACTTGTTAAAGACGCACAAAAGCGAAATACCAACCTCCGTGCAATTGTTTGGCAGTGAACCGAAGCATTTTTCAGAAGTAGTGAAATTGCCTGTAATACGCAATTTTGATATAATTGACATAAATATGGGCTGCCCTATGCCAAAAATCACAAAAAACGGTGATGGCTCGGCACTTTTAGCTTATCCAAAAAAAGCGGCGGAAATTGTCGCTGCATGCGTAAAAGCGACAAAAAAACCCGTCACTGTCAAAGTGCGAATTGGAATAGAGAACATAGATATTAAAAAAGTTACAGACTTTTGTCAAGGGTTAGAGGACGCAGGCGCAAGCGCGATAACGATTCATGGCAGGACAGCAAAGCAATTATATAGCGGAAAAGCTAGTTGGGATACAATCGGCGAAATAGCCGCTAAATTAAGCGTTATAACGATTGGTAATGGAGATGTCGAAAGTTTTGTAGATGCAAAACAAAAAATGAAAGAGTATGGTTTAGACGGCATAATGATTGGACGAGGCGCAATCGGCAATCCCCAAATTTTTAACGAAACGCCTAACACCATATCAAAAAAACAGCTATTACTGCGCCATTTATCCTACGGACAAGAGCATTTTAGCGAAAAGTATCTTGTCACCTCAATGCGCAAGCATTATGTTTATTATTTTAAAGGTTTAGACGGCGTAAGAGAATTAAAGGCAAATTTGATGAAAGCAGAAAGATTGGAAGAGGTTTTTGTATTATTGAAGTAAGATATTTTAATCGTAAATAATAAATTAGCAAAAATCTTTGCAACTCTCATATGCATGGCAGACCTCTTTTTTTAAAAGACAGATTGCTAAAAATCGAAGTTGAGGGTAAGTGTTTCGGTCAGGACAACGCCACAAATATTGCCGCGTGGTTTCAGCGTAATATTTGCATTGTTTACAAGTTTTGTTTGTTGAATTATTTAATCCAATATCCATGTCGAAAAATCAGTTATAAACTGATTGTATGCAGTATACAGTCTGTAACTGTATACTGTCAACAGAATGTACAAAGATTTTTCAAAAAATATTCGAGAATTTTCAATGATTGTTAAACAGTCGCGTTTGGCTGAAAAACTAACTCAAAAACAGGTTGCGTCATATTTAGGCATTTCAACACAATCTTATCAAGCATATGAGGCAGGTATTGCTTTGCCGACTTTAGCTCATTTAGTAAAACTTTGCGAAATTTTCAACACTACACCAAATGATTTGTTGGATTTTGAATAAATAGTACTCCCTCTTCAATTACTCATAACCACCCGTTCTTCTCCATTGCCTTTTATTAAATAGCTATGGCAAGCGGTATAAAAAGCCTTTCTGAACATAACAGTTTTGTATCTGCTGCAGTGACCGCCGTCTAAAGGAACTATTTCTTCGTTTTGTTTTTTATAATGTCGTACAAAATGCGAACAAGAATAACAGGACAATCGTGCCATATCATTATTTTTTGTGTGAAATTTATCCATGTTGGTATTCCTTTTCAAGCAGCATTTGTGCAAATTTGAAAGTAAACTTTCTATTTGCACAAATGCGCTGTGCCTGTAGACGGTTGAAAACCGTTTACACGCTTTCAAGCAGCATTTTATCGGCAACAAGCGCGATAAACTCGCCGTTGGTGGGTTTTTCGTTGTGGTTATAAACTCTTATGCCAAAAAGAGAATTGATGTTTTCGATTTTGCCTCTATTCCATGCAACTTCGATTGCATGACGGATTGCGCGCTCTACCTTTGACGAGGTTGTCGAAAACCTGCCTGCTACTTCGGGGTAAAGTCTTTTGGTGATGTTGTTTATAATATCGGGATTATCAATCGCCATTTTTATAGCCTCGCGCAAAAAATGATAGCCTTTTATGTGTGCAGGGATTCCTACTGTGATAAAAATATTGGTTATTTTCTCGTCCATGCTGCCATGCCTGACAAGCCTTGTAGTTTGCGCGGCGGTTCGTATGGGTGGGCTTGCACCGTTGATTGCTTTTGGATTAAGTAACCCGTCGATTCTTTCGGACAGATTAGAAAAATTGACGGGTTTCATCATGTAATAATCCGCGCCTAAATTCATGGCTCTGCTAATAAAGGTGTCCTGATTTAAGGCAGAGATAACCAAAACCTTACTGCTGCCTTTATGCATCCGTTCTAAAACCGAAAAGCCGTCCATTTGCGGCATAACCAAATCAAGAAGCATGATATCGGGCTTAAGCTCGTCAAACATAGCCAAGCCCTTGACACCGTCATTAGCACAGCCTATAACCTCATACTTGTCAGAAGAGTTAAAAAACTCTTTCATTTCGTTTGCGAACTCGTCATTATCGTCCACAATAAGGATTTTAGCTTTCATAGTTTTCAGTACCTCTCGTTTAGTGTGAAGTCCATTGTATCATAAGAAAATACAAAAAGAGCGAAATTAAGCATTAGGGATTTTTGAGTTGTGTGACGAATGTTGCGGAAAGAATGGGTTTTTGTAAGTTTTTTGTAAAGAATTAAAATGCATTATGCATTATGAATTGAATATACATACAAGGTGAAAGCACACAGATTAAAAAAAGAAGAAGTCTTAACACAATTGAAAACTTCTCAACTAAAAGGGCTTAGCGACGGACAAGCTGTTGAGTCAGGCAAAATCCACGGCGCAAATGTTTTATCACGAGCAAAGCGCAAAAATATTTTTCTTAAAATAGGCGCTAGCCTACTAGAGCCCATGATGCTTATTTTGCTTATAGCTTTTGGCATTACTCTTACGGTTAATATAATAAGAGTATCGCGTGGCGAAAATTTTGACATTGCCGAATGCGTGGGGATTTTTGTGGCGATTGTACTTTCGGTGTCGATTTCGCTTTTTATGGAAGGCAAAAGCGAAAAAGCATTTTTGGCGCTATCAAATTTCGGAGGTTCACTAAAAGTGATGGTTTTACGAGGTGGGGTATGGGGCGAAAAATCAGCAACCGTGTTAGTTGTAGGCGATATTGTAAAGTTGGGAACGGGAGATAAAATTGCTTGCGACGGGAGATTGCTTAAAAGCGACGGGCTTAGCGTGGATGAATCTCCGCTAACAGGTGAGAGTGAGGCTGTAAAAAAGGACAGCGAGAAGGTATTTAATAATGACCCGTATTTAGCAGAGCGTATAAACATGGTGTACGGAGGCTGTTTTGTAGTACAAGGCAGCGGCGAGATGGTTGTTACGGCAGTGGGGGATAAGTCAGAATTAGGGACAATTGCAGCAGCGTTAAAAAAGGTGAGTGACGAAAAAACGCCGCTGCAGCAGAAATTAAGTAAATTAGGTAAATGGGTCGCGCTTTTGGGGGCTTTATCGGCAGCGGTAGTTTTTATTGTGCAGCTTGTGCAATTGATAGTATGGCAAACAGTTTCTTTCGATACGGTTCAAGAAATTTTTATAACAAGTATTGTTTTGATTGTAGCGGCAGTTCCCGAAGGATTGCCCACTATAGTGGCGCTTTCACTGGCTTTAAATGTTGTTAAAATGGCAAAGGCAAACGCCCTAGTCAAAAAAATGGCGGCATGTGAAACGGTGGGCAGTGTAAGTGTAATTTGCAGCGATAAAACAGGGACTTTGACCGAAAATAAAATGACAGTGGGTGAGTTTGTATTAAGAGACGGCAAAAAAATAAATGTTGAAAAAATGCAGGATAAATGGATTTTATCAAATATTGCGCTAAATTCAACCGCAGAATTAGGAAAAGAAAAAGGGACGCAGAGGGATGTTTTTTTGGGCAACCCTACCGAGTGCGCATTATTGGCATCACATGAAAAGAGTAATCAAAAAATAAGCTATCGAGAAAAAAGAGAGAAAAACAGTCCTTTGAGGGTTTTTCCATTCTCTAGCGAAACCAAACGCATGAGTACAGTAATTGACGAGGGGCAAAATGCGGCAGTATATTGCAAAGGTGCGCCGGAGGTAGTTTTGGGTTTATGCAGTATAAGTGCAGGCGAAAAACAGCAAATATTGGCTCAAATTGCTTTTTATCAAGCAAATGCAAAAAGGGTTATAGCTTTTGCGCACAAGGTAATGCAAAAAAGTTTTACCGCTATTTCTGCTGACTCACAAAAAAACATAGAAGAGAATCTTATTTTTGACGGCTTTGCCGTAATTTCCGACCCTATTAGAAAAGAAGTTTATAAAGCGGTAAAGGATGCAAAACGCGCCAAGATAGAAATAAAAATGCTGACCGGCGACCATGTTGCTACCGCAACGGCAATAGCGAGGGAATTAGGGATTGTAGAGGTTGCACTGCAAAACGGTGTTTTTGAGGCTAGCCAAATTGACACTCTTTCTGACGATGAATTAAGCAAACTTCTTCCCTATATCAAAGTTGTTGCGCGAAGCACCCCCACTACCAAATTGCGCATTGTACAAGCGCTTAAAAATATGGGCGAGGTTGTCGCGGTTACGGGTGACGGGGTAAATGACGCGCCCGCGATTAAAGCGGCAGATGTCGGGATTGCTATGGGCATAGCAGGGACAGAAGTAAGCAAAGAGGCTGCCGATATGGTGGTGCTGGACGATTCGTTTTCGACCATTGTTTCTTCAGTAAAGTGGGGAAGGGGTATCTACGAAAACTTTCAACGATTTATCCTCTTTCAGCTTACCGTTAACATTTCGGCTGTTTTTGTTACTGTTTTAAGCATTTTACTAGGAGTCGGCGCACCGTTTAATGCTTTGCAATTATTATGGATAAATTTGATTATGGATGGTCCCCCCGCGCTTTCGCTTGGACTTGAACCCATATATAAAGGACTATTGGATAGAACCCCCGTAAGGCGGGACAGCAACATTGTATCAAAAACAATGGCATGGCGAATCGGTTTTGGCGGCTTTTTTGTAGGCACAGTAGTGCTTTTGCAAGCCCTTACAAACTTTTTACAAATTCCTACAGAAAGAGAAAGGACGGTGCTTTTTACTCTCTTTATCGTATTTCAACTGTTTAACGCATTTAATGCGCGTGAATTAGGCAACGAAAGTTTGGCAAAAGGCTTTATGCGCAATAAGTTAATGCTGTGCATGATGGCAGTTACATTTGCTTTGCAAATCCTCATTACACAAGTCGGCGGTGTAATTTTCGGCACTGTGCCGCTATCATTTATCGAATGGCTAAAAATCTTCTCTGTAGGCATCTCGGTTATTTTTGTCTTTGAAGTTATAAAGTTTTTCAAAAGAAAAAAAAGGTTTTCAAGACATTCCATACAAAAAAAAGATTTGTCTTTTTGATTTAATTATGCTATAATAGAATCATGAAGGGAATAATACAAGAAGTGCAGGAAGTTTTGGGTGAAGAGTTTGACAGAGAAAATGTTCGCGCGATTCTAAAGAGAAAACGGGTTATCGTTTTGATAAAAACACACTATCTGCCGTTTGAAGAGATTGGCGATGATTATTATGAGATAGACGCTTATTATGTTGCGTCTAATGCTGCATATCATAAACTAAGCGCGGCAATGAAAAAGCTGCAGAAAAAAGGTATTAGTGTTGAGCGATACAAAAAAACAGATTTTAAAAAGTTGGCTGTAGAATCCGGGCTTGCGTACGGCTGCAGACGGAACTCACTGGCATATGACGAAAATGGAAGCAGGTTTGTGTTAGGCGCTATCGAAATTGTAGGCGCGGAAAATTTGCCCGAAAAGGAAAAAGAAGAACTGCCTAAAAACGGTCATACAGACGCAAGTGCCGCTGTTTTTACGCTTTGCGGAAGGTGCAATAAGTGTATGGATGCTTGCCCCACAAAAGCGATTACAAATACGGCGATGGAAGGAGAAAAATGTCTTAGACATTATCAGGAAGAACCCAATTATCCTCAAGCAGAAATTAGAGCAGCTGCAAAAAATAAATTATTAGGCTGTGATATTTGCCAAAGAAGCTGTCCGTTTAATAAACAAAAAATTGTGCCTGTCCCGCTTGAGTTTTTAGCTTTATTAAAAAAAGACGGCTTTTGGGAAAGAGCAAAAGAAAAGCAAATTGAATTTGTAAAATGGATAGGCATTAATTATGCAAGAAAATTAGCTAATAGAGAGTAGAGGCGGGTATCAACCGCCCGCAAAGCGACACGAAAAATGAAACCTACTATAACAAAAAAAATACTAGGCACACTTACGGGTATTGCAATGATGATTCCCGGTGTGGGCGGATGGATACTTTTGCGCGTTTTTGTCGGCGATTGGGGCGGCTTTATGGGTGTATTTTTTGGCTTTGCATTTTTATACGGCTATCGCCGCATTGTCAAAAACGATTATTCAAAATATCCTTTTATAATGACAATTGTTATGATTGTAAGTTTTACGCTTGCCTCGTCTTTTATTTCCGTAGCAATAGTCGCCGCCATTTTAGATATTGGCATAATGGAAGTTATTAGCCTTAGTAGAAACCCATTCATTATTGATATTTTTATATCATTAACACTTGCAGGCATTATGTTGGGTACGCTTATCGCGCGCGAGCGCCGTTATGCCGTCTATAAAAGAGCGCAGGTCAACCGAATCAACCGAGCAATCGAACACGCTATAGTTTCTCAAATCGACCCTTTTAGCGACGATGGTTTTGTAAAAGGTGAAAAGCCAAAAGTAATGCTTATCACTGACGAGCCTATAGATCCGTTTGATATAGAAGAATCGCCTATGCTAGAAAAGAAGTGTACCTATTGCGGCGGCGATATAAGCAAGGCAATTAAGTATTGCGGGCATTGCGGGAAAGAAGTGTAGGATATTAGAACAGCTGTCAGGATTGTTGTACGAGATTTATTTTTGTATAAACTATTTTGTAGGGGCGGTTATTAACCGCCCGCGGTTACTAAACGAATTTGTTTAATAGCTTTTCGGGCGGTTAATAACCGCCCCTACAAGGTAGCTTGTACGCAAGCCAACCTTATTGATACAGCTTCTTTTGGCATAAAAGAAAGTAAAAAGGGACTAAAAATTGTTTTTGATACAAAGCAAATAGTCCGCACTGACATCTAATATGCGACATAGATTTGCAAAGGTTTCTAGGCTAGGCATAATTTTCCCCTTTGCAATTTGACTAATAGCAGAAGTGCTTATTTCTAATTCTTTTGCCAATTGACTTTTGCTTTTTGTGCTGTTGTTAATGCTTTCAATAAGTCGTTTTTGTATATCAATGTTAACAATCATAATATTAAAATTTTAAGCAATACTTCAAAAAAAAGATTGACTTCGAAGTAACACTTCACTATAATTATATTATGATTAAAGCCTGCGATTTTATTTTATGTATTTATCAAAAAGAAAAAAAGTGTACTTTAGATAGTGTCACGGTAAACGCATATGGTATGTGCAATTATTGTGAACTACCACTGTTACATGATTTAGAGCGATTAAAATATCAGACATTAAACAAGAGAGAAAGTGACGAAGATAATTAGACATTTCAAAAACCATAAGTTATACTACCTTTCATGAGAGGGTATTCGCTTATGATAAACAAAACAGACAAACTAAAAGAAGAATGCGGCGTTTTAGGAATTTATTCTTGTGCGGATTTGGACGATATAAAGGACAATGACGAAAAAAAGAAAGCCAGAGCAGCGGCGGCGCGGAAAATTTATTTTGGGCTGTTTGCATTGCAGCACCGTGGGCAACAGTCTTGCGGCATTGCCTCATGTGATGCGAAAGGCGCAGATGCAAAAACGATTCATTTAGTCAAAGAAAACGGGCTTTTAACAGATGTATTTACCGAAAAAAACCTAGCTACACTAGAGGGAAACATCGCCTTAGGCCATGTTAGATATTCTCCCCGCGGGCATTTTAGAGAAAACGCTCAACCTATTGTAGCGCGGTATTGCAAGGGCAGTATAACGCTAGCCTCTAACGGCAATATCACAAACAGCGAAAAATTAAAGGAAGAATTGCTAAACGAAGGAGCGGTATTTCAATCGACAAACGAAGTTGAAGTCATGATGCATTTGATTGCAAGAGAGCGCCCCAAAGCGCATTCAATCGAAAATGCCGTCAAAAAAGTCATGAAACGGCTCGAGGGCTCGTACTCGATGGTATTAATGTCACCGCGAAAATTAGTTGCCGCGCGTGACCCGAAAGGCTTTAGACCGCTGTGTTTAGGAAAATCAGGCAATGATTATATAGTAGCAAGTGAGTCTGTTGCTTTTGATGTCATGGGTGCAAAGTTTATAAGGGATATAGAGCCGGGCGAGATTATCGTTATTGAAAAAGGCGGAATTACTAGCCATAAAGAGTATTGCAATAAAGATAAGCCGTCATTGTGTGTGTTTGAATATATTTATTTTGCGCGACCAGATTCGGTGATTGACGGGGTTAGCGTATATAATGCCAGAATGGAAATAGGCAGAAGATTGGCAAAAGCCCACCCTGTAAAAGCAGATTTGGTGATAGGTGTGCCGGACTCGGGGCTAAATTTCGCGCATGGGTTTTCGGACGAAAGCGGTATTCCGTACGGTGACGGACTTATAAGAAACCGCTATACGGGACGGACTTTTATCAAAGAAACGCAAAAAGAAAGAGAAGAAGCCGTTGCGCTAAAACTAAATCCCTTGCGGGCAAACATCGAAGGCAAACGAATCATTATGATTGACGATTCAATTGTGCGCGGGACAACTACCCAAAATTTAGTTAAGATTTTAAAAAAAGCAGGCGCTAAAGAAGTTCATATCAGAATAGGTTCGCCACCGTTTTTGAACCCATGCTATTTTGGTACAGATATTCCGTCAGGCAGCGAATTAGCGTCAGTCAAATATACGCACCAAGAGTTAACTAAAAAATTAGGTGCGGATAGTTTGGGTTTTTTACCCATAGGCGATTTGGAAAAAATAGGGCTGCGCAAAGATTTTGGCTATTGCAACGGGTGTTTTTCGGGTAAATACCCAATTAAAATACATGGAAAATAATAAATACAACATTGGTATTGTGGGCTTAGGTTTATTGGGCGGCTCACTAGGCAAGGCATTTATACAAAAAACACCGCATACGATATTTGGGTGCGATAAAGATTTTTTAATTATACAGAAAGCAATCGAAACAAAAGCAATTCACAAAGAGCTAAACGACAAAACCTTGCCATACTTGGACATGCTTATTTTTGCCATAAATCCTCGCATGACAGTAGAGGTTATGCCAAAATATATTAAAGACCTTAAAAATGGCTGCATTGTCACTGATGTGGGCGGAGTTAAAAAACAGGTCATGGAATGCTTTGCTAGGTTAGCAGGAAAAAACGAAAACTTACATTTTATCGGCGCGCACCCTATGGCTGGCAAAGAGGTTTCGGGGTTAGAAAATTCAACGGCGGACTTATTTAAAAATGCATCAATGCTGTATATGCCCGTCACTTCTTCCGAAAAGCATATAGGATTGTTTAAACAGTTTTTTGCAGATATAGGCTTTTCCTCTTTAGTAAAAACCACACATCAAGAACATGACAAAATTATTGCCTACACCTCGCAATTGGCGCATTGTGTTTCCAGCGCGTATTGCCTTCATTCTTTAGCCCCGCAGCACGAGGGGTTTAGTGCAGGCAGCTTTAAGGATTTAACACGCGTTGCTAAAATGAACGAGAACATGTGGACAGAATTATTTTGTGATAATAAAGACAATTTGGTTGCGGCAATTGACGAATTTATAAAGCAATTAAACTCTTTTAGAGAAGCGATTAAAAAGGGAGATGAGGAAAATTTAAGAGAGATTATTAAAACAGGGACGAAAAGAAAAGAAAGTTTGTGGAAGCATGAAAGTCATAGATAAAAACAAAAAAGTATTTTTTGACTACGAATTAGAAGAAAAAATCGAAACGGGTATTGTTTTGGTTGGCTCGGAAGTCAAAAGCGTCAGATTGGGCAATGTTAATTTGCGCGATAGTTTTTGTTTTATTGAAGGCGGCGAAATATTTTTAAAAAACTGCTATATTGCGCCGTACGAAAAAGGTTCACATTTTAATGAAGAACCGCGCCGCGATAGAAAATTACTTTTGCACAAAAGAGAAATAGCAAAGTTAATAGGTAAAATAAAACAAAAGGGCTATGCGCTTGTTCCCACAATGATTTATTTTGCCAAAAACAAAGTAAAGGTCGAGATAGCTTTAGGGCGAGGCAAAAAGCAGCACGACAAACGCGCTAGTTTAAGAGAAAAAGATGTTAAACGCGATATGGAACGCGCTGTGAAAGAGTATAAGTAGAGAAAGAAATTATTATGACAGAATTTTATATTTGACAAATAGAGAGTTTTTGGGTACACTAAGTAGAGCATGGGTGAGTTTTTCGAAAATTTTACCACTAGTGTGCCGCACATTGTTTTTACGGTATTGGCGGCAGTCGTTTTTTTGGCGTTTTTAGGATTCGCCATTACTTTTTTGGTGTTAAAAAAACGCATTAGAAAAGGGCAGGACATTGCCCTTATGATTGTCAATTGGGTTTTTGTTGTCGGCGCGCTATTTTTCTTGTTTATTTTTATTTTTGGCGCATTTACTCAAGACGCGTTTTTAAGTTTTGAAAGTGCATACTCGTATTCAGAATACTATCCGTATGACCTCATTTCATATGACTTATTGATTTCTGTCGGTGTGCAAACGATTGTTATTGCGGGCGGCGGCGCGTTTTTGGCAGTGTTAACCTCATGGGTTGGATTTTTGTTTGTGTTACTAGCACTTTTGTCGCTGCTATTTTGCGCGATTGTGCATTTAATAAAGACTCGTGTTGAAACGGCGGAAGAAATTGCAATTCGCAAAAACTTACCGATTGCAAAAAGAAAGGACGGTACACCTGTATGGAAAAAGCCGATAGCTCCGCTTTCTTCTTCAAAAAAGGGTAAAGAAAAGGATAAAACTAGGCAAAAAGAAAAAGTAAAGGACAAAACTAAAACAAAGGAAACAAACAAAGAAAGCGTTATTGTTTTAGGGGAAAATAAGGCTGAACAAACAGATGCGGATAAAATAAGTGCTGAATTAGAAAAGGCATTAGAAGAGCCTGCACCTCAAAAATATATTACACCGTCACCTGACAATGGCAGCGAAGTACAGTACAATTACGGTCCTACGGCGGCTTATGGCAAGACGGTTGAAGCAAATCAAGAAAAATTAGCGGCACTAATGAATAAACTAACCCCTAAAGAGGTCAGCTATTCTCAAGATGAACCTGCTATATTGTCGAACGAAATGTCGGAAAATGTAAAGGACAAAGAAATTACCGATGACAGAGAATCGCTTGCAACACAAACAATATTGCCGTTTGAGGGATTAAAAGAGCAGGTTTTTGACGAAGTACGACTGTTTGCCGAGGATACTATGACTAGACCCATTACCCCTTTAAAAGGACAGACCAATTTTTTAGAAGACATGGAAGAAGTTCCCTTAGGGTATGTGTCAACAAACGATGAAAAAAATGAAGATATTATGGAAGAAGCCGTAGAGGCGGAAGAGGATAGGTCCGTAGGGGCGGGCATTGCGGCAAACACTGTTTACCGCCCGCAAAAGATAGAGGAAGAAATTCCCCCTACAGCAGTATTTATAGGAAAAGATTCGGTGATGTCAAAATACACCAGAAAATCCGTTAGACCTGCAGGTTATATCCCGGCGATTCGTATTTTATCAAAAGCCCCTGCCAAAAAAGAGGAAGAGCCTAAAAAAGCTACTTCGGCAAAAAAAGCATACGCTGAAAAAGAAAAAGCGGCAGTGAGCGCTAAAAAACCTAGCGCTAAAAAATCAACGGCAGCAAAAAAACCTACAACTGCAATAAAAGCGACAGCGGTCAAAAAGCCCACAGCCTCTACAAAAGCAGCGGCGGCAAAAAAACCAACAAGCCCAAAAGAAACAGTAAAAAAAGCGACAGCAAAAGAGAAAGAACCAGTGCCAAAAGCAACAGAAAAACCAAAACCAACTATTAAAAAAATCACTAAAAACAATGCGACTAATGTATTTAGTCAGTATATTCAAGAAAAGAAGGACAAACAATTATGAAAAATTTTATAGGTATTGACATTGGCGGCACAAGCATTAAATTTGGGCTTATTGACCAAAACGGCAAGATTGTCAAAAAGACCAATATTAAAACAAAATCAACGCGCAATTTTGAATTGGTTGTTGATAATATCGTCGACGAGATTTTTCGCCTTATCGGGAAAAATCAAATAGTAGGCATTGGCATAGGCTGTCCGGGTGCGATAAATGCTGCCTCCGGTGTAGTTGAGTATTCGCCTAATTTAGCGTGGCGCAATGTGCCGTTAGCACAAATGATTTTTGAAAAAACAGGCAAAGTTGTTAAAATCGCCAACGACGCGTCTGTTGCGGCGCTGGGCGAGCATAAGTTTGGCGCAGGCAAAGGCAGTGAGTATACTGATACGGCGCTTATTACTTTGGGTACGGGTGTCGGCAGCGGTGTTGTTGTAAAAGGCGAACTTTTTGACGGCTTTCAATCAATGGGCGGCGAAATTGGACACACTGTAATCAGAGAAAACGGCAAGCAATGCAGTTGCGGCAGAAAAGGCTGTTTTGAGGCTTACTCGTCAGCAACCGCGCTTATAAGAGAGACGCGCGCTGCTATGACCGATAATCCCGAAACGGCAATGTGGGCATATGTCAACAGCGATTTAAACAAGGTGGACGGCAGAACTGCGTTTGAAACGGCAAAAAAAGGCGATGAGGTTGCGCAGGGTGTTGTCGATAGGTACATAAATACTTTAGCAGAAGGCATATTAAACATCATTGCGATTTTCCGTTCTCAAGCTGTAATTTTGGGCGGCGGCGTTTCTGCGCAAGGTATTTGTTTAACCGAACCATTGCAAAAGATAATCAATGAGCTTCGTTATGGAGGACCAACCAGCCTGCCGTGCGAAATTTTAATTGCAGAATTGGGCAACGACGCCGGCATTATCGGCGCGGCTAGCCTAATTATGGATGCGATAAAGTAAATTTTTAAAAAGGAGATATAATTTTATGGACAAAAAACTTAAAGGAACAAAGACAGAGGCGAATTTGATGTATGCATTTGCCGGAGAGAGCATGGCGCGCAATAAGTACGACTACTATGCGTCAAAAGCAAAAAAGGACGGGTATGAGCAAATTGCCGCATTTTTTACCGAAACTGCTCTAAATGAAAAAGAACACGCAAAGCTGTGGTTTAAGGCATTGCATGGTGATATTCCTGAAACAAGCCAAAACCTTATAGATGCGGCGGAAGGCGAGCGCGAAGAATGGACAGATATGTACGCAAGAATGGAAAAAGAGGCGCGCGAAGAAGGTTTTAACGAACTTGCCGAGCGCTTTAAATTAGTTGCCGCAATCGAAAAAACGCACGAAGAACGCTACAATAAGTTATTAGCAAACATCAAAAATAACAAGGTTTTTGCTAAAGATAAAGAGATTGTTTGGATTTGCCGCAACTGCGGTCACAACCACAAAGGTAAAACAGCTCCCAAAGTTTGTGCTGTTTGTTTGCATAAAGAGTCATTTTTTGAAGAAAAGCAGGAAAATTATTAGACTTGAAGGTCTATATCGTTGCATATAATATAAATATGCTTTTTTATAAATCTTATGTTTCTCGCCTGCAAGCCCTTTCTAAAAATTCCAATGCCGCACTAGGTGCAATCGGGGCTTCGCTTTGCAACCGTCTTATATATTCTGTTTTTGTAGGCAGCAAAGCCGCGCCGAGGCAAATAATCATCACTGCAGGGATTCATGCGCGCGAACATATCTCGTGCGAGACTGTCTTACGGCAAATCGAGCACGCGCTAGACAATGCTGAAAAAATCAAAAGCTTAGGCGGCATTACATTTTTGCCTTTACTTAATCCAGATGGATTAGAAATTTTGACAAAAGGCATTTTGGCGGTAAAACCGCGTCATTGGTTGTTGTTAAAAAAAATCCTCGCAAACCAAAATTTGTTACTCTACAAAGCCAATGCGCGCGGTGTCGACCTCAATGTTAATTTTGACGCGCTGTGGGGAACGGGGAAACAAAATCTTACTTATCCGCACATCGAAAATTATATTGGCACGCACCCGTTTAGCGAGCCCGAAACAATTGCTTTACGCGATTTTACGACATTTTTAAAGCCAGCAGCAACTGTAAGCTACCATGCAAAGGGGCGCGAAATTTATTGGGAATTTGGACAAAAGGACAAAGAACGAGAACGCGATAGGTTGATTGTAGAAAAGCTAAACGAAAAACTGCAATATAAAATTTTAGACGATGACGGAACTTCTGCAGGCGGCTATAAGGATTGGTGTATTCAATCATTGGGCATACCTTCCTTCACAATTGAGTTAGTCGACGATAATCATTCGCACCCGTTTGTGGATTATAATTTAGCAAAAGAGGATATAGAGAGAAATTTGGATTTGCCGATAAGGTTGTTAGAGCAATTGTAAAACTTTATGTTAACCAAAGAACAACAAGAAAAATTTATGCGCGAGGCTTTAAAACTTTGCGATGACGCGTTAAAACAAAACGAAGTTCCTGTTGCTGCTCTTGTTATAAAAGACAGCATAATAATTGGGCGCGGAATAAATCGCCGGTTTCTCGACAGCGACCCAAGCAGTCATGCTGAGATTGTTGCCATGCGCGAGGCTGGTAAACACTTAGGCGTGTGGAATCTATCCGGCTGTGACTTACTTGTCACGCTAGAGCCTTGCGCTATGTGCGCTGGCGCATGTGTCAACGCACGAATAGGCAACATCTATTTTGGCGCATTTGACATTCGATACGGTTATTGCGGTTCATTGGGCAATATTGCTACAGACGAAAGATTAAATCACCGCTGTGTTGTGACAGGCGGTATTTTAGAAGAGGATTGTTTAAAACCTTTGAAGGCATTTTTTAAGGAAAGACGAAAAAAGTAAGTAAAAAATAATCGTTGACAGCGTTAACGATTTCACATATAATATTTTTATGGCAAACAAATCTTTTTCCGCAATTATATTGCGTGTCAACTACGAAAAAACGGGTGATACGGCTTCTATTCCTATTTTGGGCAAGACTATGCTGGAATGGATTGTTTTGGCATTATCTAACGCGCCGTACAAAGCTGTGCAGTGGGACTCTAACTTGGCATTTTCTGATATCCCGTCATTTATAAAAGACACGGTGGATTTTGATACCGAGTATACTGCGGTACTGTTTTCTGACACCCCCTTACTAACTAAAAAAACAATTTTGGACGCGATTTGTGCGTTAGATGAAAGCAAAAAAAATGTGCTGCGAATGACGCGTGGTTTGATTTTTAAAACGGCATATTTAAAAAATGCGGATAAAGTTTACACCGAAGAGGTTCATTATTTTGACGAAGAAGATTTTATTACTGCATACAGCTTTAAGCAGATAACGCTGATTAGTGAGATTCTAAAAAGCCGCATTTTGTATCACCATATGGAAAACGGTGTGCAGTTCGAGGATTCTCATTCGGCATTCATAGGTCCTGATGTTGTGATTGGAAAAAGGGTTATAATTGGTCCAAACAACATTGTGCGCGGCGAAACTGTTATAAAAGACGGGGCAAAGCTATTGCAAGGTAATGTTATCGAAAATTCTATTATCGGTGAAGAAGTTTCGTTAAATTGTAGCCAAGTGTACAAAAGTTTTATCGGCAAAAAAACGACAGTTGGCCCGTATGCGTATATTAGACCCGATACCGTAATTGGCGAAAAATGCCGAATTGGCGATTTTGTAGAAATTAAAAGCTCTAAGTTGGGCGATGGCTGCAAAGTCAGTCATTTAAGTTATGTGGGCGATTGTGAGATGGGCAAAAATTGCAACATAGGCTGCGGTGTGGTTTTTGTAAACTACGACGGCAAAGATAAACATAAGGCAAAGTTAGGCGACAATGTTTTTGTCGGCAGTAATTGTAATGTCATAGCGCCCATAGAAATTGGTGACGGCGCGTTTTTGGCGGCGGGTTCAACAGTAAATAAAACGGTTGAAAGCGGCGCATTGGCAATTGCACGGGCAAGACAAATGAACAAAGGGCAGTGGAATATGAACAAGTATACTATGGGCAAAGAATCCAAAAAACATGAAAACTGAAATTTTAGAAAAACTGCAAAAACAATATCCCGAGGCAAGGTGCGAGTTAGATTTTGATTCACATTACGAACTTTTAGTAGCGGTGATTTTGTCTGCGCAATGCACGGATAAAAGGGTAAATTTAGTAACAAAGGAATTATTTGCGCTAGCTTCTACCCCAGAAAAAATGTTACTTTTAGGACAAGCTGACATAGAAAAGCTGATTTATTCGTGCGGGTTTTACCGTCAAAAATCAAAGAGTATTATCGCTGCGTCAAGGGACATAATAGAAAAGCATGGCGGACAAGTTCCTAATAAATTTGAAGATTTAGTAGCTTTGCGCGGTGTAGGAAGAAAAACAGCTAATGTAGTATTGTCGGTTGCCTACAATCAAAGCACAATCGCCGTTGATACTCATGTATTTAGAGTCAGCAAAAGGTTGGGTTTTTCAACAGGCAAAACACCTTTTGAAGTAGAAAAGGACTTAATAGCGCTGTTTGATGAAACTGAAAGAGGCATGGCGCATAATCTATTGATTTTTCATGGCAGATATTGCTGTCGTTCGCAAACACCCAATTGCAGAGAGTGCGCAGTAAAAGAGTTTTGCGTTTTTTACAAAAATAGAAAAGAGGCTTAGCCTATCGCAGGGAAACTGTCTCAATAAGGTCAGTTTGAGTATTCGTAGGGGCGGGCATTGACCGCCCGTAAGTATCTAAATAAACTCGTTTAGTGTCATTCGGGCGGTTAATGCCCGCTCCTACAAAGTGATTAGCGCAAAAACAAACCCTATGCGACAGCCTCGAAAGGAATCAAAATATGTTTATCGACAAAGTAAAAATTCATATCAAAGCAGGCAATGGCGGCAACGGCATTGTTTCGTTTTATACCGAAAAATATGTGGCAAAGGGCGGACCTGACGGCGGAGACGGCGGCAAGGGCGGCAGTATTATTTTTAAAGCTGACGACAGAAAAACTTCTCTTATTGATTTTAGGGGCGGTCAAAGGTTTAAGGCAGAGGACGGTTTTAGGGGCGAACACAAGTACCGTCACGGCAAGGGCGGCAAGGATTTGGTTATAAAAGTTCCGCGCGGCACAATCGTGCGTGACTTCGAGTCAGGCGGTGTACTAGCAGACCTTTTTAACGATGGGGCTGAAGTAGTTGCATTGCAGGGCGGCTTTGGCGGAAAAGGCAATGCGCGGTTTAAATCCTCGCGCCGCCGCACTCCTTCCTTTGCGCAAAGCGGTGCAAAAACGGAAGAAAAATGCGTGGTGTTAGAATTAAAAACCATTGCCGAGATTGGCTTGATTGGTTTTCCTAATGTGGGAAAATCCACGCTTTTATCAGTAATTTCTTCCGCGCAGCCCAAAATCGCAAACTATCATTTTACGACAATTTCACCCAATTTAGGTGTCGTACAATACTACGACAACAGTTTTACCGTAGCAGATATTCCTGGACTTATCGAAGGCGCGGCTGATGGGCTGGGGTTAGGTCATGCTTTTTTGCGCCATATTGAAAGAACAAGAGTGTTAGTGCATGTTATAGATATTTCGGGCAGCGAAAACCGCGACCCCGTAGAGGATTATTTTATAATCAATAAAGAATTAAAAAAATACGGTGAAGAAGTGGCGAATGCGCCGCAGATTGTGGTGCTTAATAAATGTGATTTATTGCAAGACGACAAACCCGTCAAAAACTTTATCAAAAAAACTAAAACTCAACCGCTGCAAATTATCGGCGCAATTGGTGAAGGAACGGACAAATTAGTTGCGGCGATGTTTTCTAAACTAAAAGAACTTCCGCCTCTAGCCCCGCTAGAGTACGAACCGTTTGAGTACGCGCCAAAATCGCGCACAGGCTTTGAAATTATAAAAACCGATGAAAACGAATTTGAAATTTTTGGCGGACTTATTGACGAATTAGCCCGCAATGTCACCCTTGATAGTTTAGACAGCTTGCGCTATTTCCAAAAAAAGCTGAAAGAAGAGGGTGTATTTAAACAGCTGAAAAAGGAAGGAATGGTAGAGGGTGATACCGTGCGTATAATGGACATTGAATTTGAGTATGTGGAGTAGTAAAAGTGACGGCAATACACGAAAAATTTATTCAATCCCTTTTATTTGATTTGCCCGAAAAACCCGGTGTTTACTTAATGAAAGATACCGACGGGCATATTGTGTATGTAGGCAAGGCGGTGGTTTTAAAAAACCGAGTGCGCCAATATTTTTTGCCTTCACTAAAGGAAGAACGCACCAAAGCTATGGTGGCGGCGATTTGTTCGTTTGATTACATTATAACTCTAACTGAAAAGGACGCGCTTAGTTTAGAGGCTAATTTAATCAAAAAGCACAAGCCGCGATATAATATTTTACTTAAAGACGATAAGCAAGCTCCGTATATCCGCATTAACACAAAGCAAAAATTTCCGTATATCGAGATTGTAAGAAGGGTAAAAAATGACGGAGCATTATATTTTGGTCCATATTTTTTTGATACGCGTATTACCGACATTATCGAAGTTGTAAAATCAGTCTATAAAATCAGGGCTTGCCCGCGGCAATTCTTTTCTAAAAGCCGCGAGTGTCTTAATTATCATATCAATCTTTGTTTTGCGCCTTGTCAGGGAAAAATCACGCAAGAGGATTACAAAAAAAATCTTGATAAAGCGGTTAATTTTTTAAGCGGAAAGGATAATGACGCACAAAAAATTATAGAAGAAAAGATGGTAACAGCAAGCGAGAAAGAGGAATTTGAAAGAGCCATGCAGTATCGCGACCAGCTTTTAATGCTAAAAAAGCTAAAGAGTAAGGCGGTGGGCGAATTAGGAAGAAGCCAGGATTTGGACGCGATTGCCTTTTGCGAGGACGGCAGTTACGGCGGTGTTAGTGTTGTGATTGTTAGAGGCGGAAAATTGATGGGTGCAAAAAACTTTCCTGTGCAAGGGGCAAGCATAGCTGACGAGGACGGCATTCGGCAATTTCTTACCGCTTACTATGCGACAGCTGACGCGCCGAGTGAAATAGTATTGCAAAAGTCGTTTGATACAGCTGCGCTTGAAGAATATTTAGAAGGTATAAGAGGAAAAAAAGTCACAATATCTTTCCCGCAAAAAGCTATCAAAAAAAAGCTGTTAGCTATGGCGGAAGAAAACGCGCGCGATTGTTTAATAAAATCTATAGACCGCCAAAAGCGCGAAGAAGAAATGAGTGTAGGCGCGGCAAAGCGGTTGGGAGAAATTTTGCAAATACCTTATCCGCGCCGTATAGAATGCTATGATATTTCACACCTTAGCGGTACGGATATGGTGGCAAGCGGTGTGTGTTTTATAGACGGTGTTGCCGCAAAAAAAGAATATCGCCGATATAAAATCAAAACGGTAGAAGGTGTGGACGATTTTGCGTCGTTAGCCGAAGTGATAGGGCGCAGAATGAACCGTGCTGCAAATGAAAACGCTATTGAAGAAACGGAAGCCAAATGGGAATTGCCCGACCTTATTGTCATTGACGGCGGCAAAGGGCAATTGAGTTTTGCCCATGCCGCAATGCAAACAGCAGGCTTTAATATCCCTATGATAGCCCTAGCCGAAAAGAAAGAGGATATTTATTTGCTAGGCAAAAGCGAACCATTAGTTTTGCCCAAAGAATCCTTTGCGCTAAAATTACTGCAGCGAGTAAGGGACGAAGCGCATAGATTTGCATTGGGGTATCACCATAAACTGCGCAGTAAGAGAATGAGGAAGTAGCGCGTTGTGTGGGTGTGTAGTGATGATAAATTGCAGGGGCGATTATCAATCGCTCGAGCTTAAAAAACCTTTTATTGTGCGGGCGGTTAATAACCGCCCTTACATTTTTTGCTAGCTTTCATTTTGTTTAACTTCATAATGAAGCCCTCTTTAAGATTATAACACTGCGAATACCGAGTATCAAATACTTAACAGTCTTTTTTGATACAATATGTGTATGAAAATTTTTGCCGAAAGATTAGCAACTGCGCACCGAAAAAGGAATAACCACTAAGACCTTAGGCGAGGCAATAGGGGTAAGCGATTCTACTATTACGCGCTGTGAAAAAAATCAACAAAACATTAAAAAAGCAGCCACAATCTTAAAAAAACTAGCCAAATATTTTGAAGTACCTGTCGACTATCTATTAGGCTTAATCAACGAACCTTATTGGTAGGGGCGGGCATTGACCGCCCGCAAGTATATAAACGAATTGTTTAATGATTTTCCGGGCGGTCAATGCCCGCCCCTACGAAA